>Ga0209401_1000207_pt1 | contig 40370 bp, 53 predicted proteins | sample M_140807_MF_Meta_FD_187318 | JGI IMG/M metagenome (GOLD analysis project Ga0209401, IMG submission 187318) | Freshwater microbial communities from Lake Montjoie, Canada to study carbon cycling - M_140807_MF_MetaG (SPAdes) (version 2) | ecosystem: Environmental > Aquatic > Freshwater > Lake... | reverse complement strand
TTTGTACCCAGACTTATTAACTTTTGATACACCTTTATTCATCATATTTTGTTGATGAGTGCAAATTCGTAAGTTGCTACGTCTATTATTTAATGTGTCACCGTCGATGTGGTCTGTATGTAAACCTGATTTATCGCCAACTATCATTCTGTGCATTTTTTGATTTATGTATTTGCCATTTATACATATTGATTTACGGACTGCATAAAATTTTCCATTTTTTCTTTTATCAGCGTGCCATTTTAATTTATTTAATTCATCAAAGTCCTCATCGTCCACGATTGCAACTTTTCCCTGAGTTAACTTAATTTCTTTCATAATTTGTAAAATAAAAAATGCCCAATAGGTGGACGCTATCGGGCAAAGGTGAAACAAATGTTTGTTCCAAGTTCCTTTGAATGGTGTCCACTCCGTTCAAAAGATTATGTAAAATTACAAAATATTAATTACATTTTACTTTTTTTTATTGCGCAAGGAAAGGATTCGAACCTATATCTAATTACTTAAATGTTTCCATTTACACCACCTTGCTAAAAAAATGCAAGTGAAGGAATCTAATCTTCGATTTGGAATATTGTGTTCCACGTTTTAACACTAAACTAACTTGCGCCACAAAGATAGAAATAATTTTGTTAAAAATAATATTTAATTTATAAAATAATAAAGTTTATATTTGCATCATGAACTACCTTATAATTACCTCAATCACTGGAAATAAAGACGTACTGGTTGACCCTGAGACCACCTTTGATAACTGTACTTACCTTGCTTTTGTCGATGAAGTTAACCATGACTTAAACGTCTGGAATCAGGTTCAGAACCATCAATTTAGTATGATTGACCCTTTAAGGCATAGACGAAACGCAAAGGCTGAAAAGATACTTTACATTCCTCAGGCTTTAAACATTGACTTTGATTATATTATTTGGCATGATGGAACGCATCAACTGGCAATCCATCCCAAAGAAATTATTAAGGAATACGGCGACGCAGATTTATACCTTTTCCGTCACGCGCAAAGACGTTGTTTATATCAAGAAATAGCCGCCGTGCTTGAGGGAAAGTTAGACAATGAAGACCTTGTAAAAAGTCAAATGAATTTTTATCAATCGGTTGGAATGCCGCCGTACTTTGGGCTATACGAAATGGGTTGCTATATCAGGAAGATTAATCAAATTACGATTGATTTTGGTTTAGCTTGGTTTGAACAAGTCTGCAAGTTTTCCAGCCGTGACCAGATTAGTTTTCCTTTTGTCCTTTGGAATTATGAGGAAAGAATAAAGGTTGCAATTTTAAAAGGTAACTGTTCAAAATATATTGGAACGCCGTTTGAAAACGAGGGAAATAAATATTTTATAAACCATGCAAACCACATCAAATGATACCACTATTTAAAGTAGCAATGAATCCAGAGGCATCAAAAGCCGTGGACAAAGTTTTATCCTCAGGCTTCATCGGTCAAGGGGAAGTAGTGATGGAATTTGAACGCCAATTAAAACAAAGCTTCAATAATCCCTACCTTGTTACCGTAAACTCTGGAACATCAGCCTTAACATTGGCATTGAGATTGATTAAGGATAAACACCCAAATAAAAAATACATTATATCAACCCCTTTGACTTGCACGGCAACCAACTGGGCGATACTTGCCGCTGGGTTTGAAATTATTTGGGCAGACATTGAGCCGAACACTTTAAACATTTGCCCTTTATCGGTCGCTAAATCTGTTACTCCTTTGGTTGCCGCCGTTATGGTTGTTCATTGGGGAGGTGCAGCAGCGGACGTAAAGAAAATAAAATCATTGACGGGGCTTGATATTATCGAAGATTGTGCCCACGCCTTCGGCTCATATTACGAACTCCCAGCCACTAAAGACGAAAGTACGTTGGTCGGGAACTCAGGAAATTACTGTTGTTTTTCCTTTCAAGCAATAAAACACCTTACCACGGGTGACGGTGGAATGTTGATTTTACCAAATGAGGAACAATATAAAAAGGCAAAGTTACTTCGTTGGTATGGCATTGACCGTGAAGGTGACAGAAAGGACTTTAGATGCGAAACACCGATAAACGATTGGGGATATAAATTCCACATGAACGACATCAACGCCGCCATCGGGATTGAGAACCTTAAAATATTTGGGGATAACGTTAGAAGACACCAAAATAACGCTGGGTTTTATGATTGGTGGTTAAATGAAAATAGTAAATTTATAACCCCTTTATATTTTGACGAGGGTTCGTCGTATTGGATATATTCCATTTTGGTTGAGGATAGGGATAATTTCCAAAGAGCAATGAAAGACCGTGGCGTAATGACTTCTCAGGTACATGAGCGGAACGATTTACACCCATGTGTAAAGCAGTTTAAAACAGAACTACCAAACATTGAACAAGTGATTGGAAAGTTATCCAGCCTTCCAGTTGGCTGGTGGGTAACGGAAGAGGATAGGGAATATATTGTTGAACAGATAAAAAAAGGTTGGTAATGATTAAATTAATTGTAAGCGGTCGCGTCGGTCAGGACGCCGAAGTAAAAAATGTTGGTGATACAACGGTTTGTTCTTTTTCAGTTGCACACACGGAAAAGGTGTACGGGGCAACACCATCGGAAAAGACGATTTGGATTACTTGCTCAATCTGGGGTGAGCGTGGTGTCAAACTTGCGCCTCACATTGTTAAGGGTACATTCGTGGTCGTGGAAGGAACAGGCGGGATAAATGCTTATATGAAAAACGGTGAAGCTTCAGCCACAATTCGGTGCATGGTAAATTCTTTAGAATTTGGAGGCAAGCCAACCGCTGGAGAAAATCCAAAGGTAACAGAAGAAACGACGTTTAAACCAGAATCAGAATTTCCCTTTTAATGGCATATTTTAACTACGATATTTCCTCAAGTTATTATAAGAATAACATCGGCAAGACGTTTTATAATACGGTTCTTACAATGAATCCTAATATAATCATTGAGTTTGGCACGTTGCACGGTTATTCAGCCGTCGCAATGGCTCAGGCGTTAAGGGACTTAGATAGCGATACTGTCATCATGTGCCATGACCTTTGGCAAAAGTACCCTTACAAACATACGTCAATGGAAAAGACACAGGAAACTATCGACGCGCTGGGCTTAACAAAATATATTGAGTTAATTGAAATGGATTTTTATAATTGGAAACCCGAACCTTTTGACTTAATGCACTTTGATATAAGCAACCACGCGGGGCATTTAAAGTATTTAAAAAGTCTAAAGGAATACCATTTTTTAAACGGTTCAATCTTGTTTGAAGGTGGCAGCAAGGAAAGGGACAAGGTCGAATGGATGAAAGATTTTCAACCTATCAATTCATCAGGAATAAACTTTATTACAATTAACGAGGATTTTCCTTCTTTATCTTTGATGCTATGAGATTAGCCGTTGTTGCCTCAGGTTGGCACTTTCCTTTAGATTTTTATGAATCAGTTGCACGGCAAATCGTTGTCAAAGATTGGGAGTATAATTTATTTTGCATCTCACATCGTGACCCAAAGTATTCAAAGGAGGAAAAAAAGGGATTGGCATTAAAGGAATTGGACACCGTCCTTTACAAAGAAATTGCAACTATTGAGCAGATTAAACATTTAGGTTGGAATTATAAAGAATACCCGAACACGGTTGGCGATTGGGGTTGTTCAAATCAATGGCTTGAGGAACACAATTTCACGGAATACGATTTGCTTCTTTTCACGCATGATGACAATTTTATTCATAATTACAAATGGTTTGGTAACATCATTCACTTTATGGACGGCAATTGGGAAATACTTTCTAATTCATGCGGTGACCCTGTCGGATGGCTTCGGGGTTCGTGTGAGTTCTTTAAACCTTCTTTGTTACAAAAGATTGGCGGTAAGTTCGATTTATCATTGGTGACCTTGAACAGGGAAGAAGAAGTTTATTCCCCTGATAAATGGGTGGATATCTTTGATTGGAACAACACGGTACACCCGTTGATGAAATTTATATCGGATAACAAGATAGTAGTTGGGCATCTGTCAAACACGTACAGGCATTCAATGTTTGTGTCCGAAGGTGAGCGCGGATTTATTTCCCCAATTTTAAAAAAATAATATTATATTTGTATAATAATTTAAAAAAAATGAACACAACAAAACCTCAAGAAATGTACGGGGTAACCTTTCGAAACAAGGTTATAAGGGAAAGGCTGCTTGATATTCAATTTGATTTATGGAAGGCAACGGGGAAAAAACATTCAATGGAAGCGGTATTGGAAGTTTTATTGGATACCTATAAAAGTAAAAATAAATGAGAATAGGCATTGTTTGTAATTTAAGCAGCCCAACTACGGACTACTATCGCACGGTAAACCCATTTATTAGGCTTCGAGATATTTATCCTCAGTATGCCATTAAAATGATTAACCCTGATACCGTTAAGTGGTATGATTTTTATGACGTCGATGTTGTTATCTTTCAGCGTGCCAACGGCAACGATTTACTTGGAATGATTAACGAGGTTAAGCGAATGGGTAAAAAGATTATCTTAGACCACGACGATTTATTGCACGAGGTAAGCCCAGCAAATCCAGCAAGCCAACATTTTAACAAGCCTCAGGTAAAGGAGTCAGTTGAAAAGGCGTTTAAATATGCTGATTGGGTTATGACCTCAACCCCGTACCTAAAAGAATTTTACTCCCAGTTTTACGATAAAGATAAAATAACCGTTGTTCCAAACGCCATTGACTTTACTGTTACACCGATGCAGCCTGTAAAAAGGGATAAGTTAATGGACGCAAAGAAACGAGTTATGTGGCGCGGAAGTCAGACGCATCTCGAAGACCTTGCAACGGTTAAAAACTTTTGGATTGAGTTACAGAAAAACGATAAGGTTGAACTTGGAATGGTTGGTTTAGCTGATTGGCTCGGCAAAACACTATACCCTAAGGCAATCATTGTGCCGTGGAATAATTCGTTGTTCCAATACTTTGAAATGGTCAAACACTCAGCGCCACATTACGGCGTTTTTCCTTTGACGATTGACAATTTTAATCAGGCGAAGTCAAATAACTTTGCGATGGAAATGTTAGTTGCTGGTTGTATTTCATACGCACCAGAGGAAATTAAGGAATTTAACATCGCTGGGGTAAGGAATTACAAAAACGAATTAGATTTAATCCACAAATTCACTAACGCTTTAGACAAAGATGATGCGTACTTTGTTGACTTAGAGGCTGGACGCAAATGGCTCAAGGAAGAAAGGGATTTGGTTAAGGTAAATGAATTAAGGGTAAATGTATTAAACAATTTATAAAATGGCAACAGGAGCAGGGGGTTTTACTTTTGATGAAAAATACGAAACAAATTCATTGTATCAAGGAGGAGTAACAGGATTTAATCCTGACATTGAAAATACCTCAGGCGCTTTTTGGGAAGCAGCAGCAGAAATAAAATGGTATAAGAATGCTAATAATGTTCTTTATAAGCAAAAGGAGGAGTTGAAACTTGAAGTAAAAGTTTACAAAAAGATTATTAAAAAGTTACTGAAGAAACAATGAAACTAAAGGATATAAAACCCAACCCGAACAACCCACGGGTTCTCAGGGATGACAAGTTTCAAAAGCTAAAGCAAAGTATCACGGAGTTCCCAAAGATGCTTTCCCTTCGCCCAATGGTCATTGATGAAAATAACGTGGTGCTTGGAGGAAACATGAGGCTTAGGGCTTTACAAGAACTTGGATTCACGGACATTGAAGAAGCATGGGTAAAACGAAGCAGCGATTTAACTGAGGAAGAAAAGAAGCGTTTTATCATTGCGGATAATGTCGCTTTTGGTGAATGGGACTGGGATACACTTGCGAACGATTGGGAGGTTGTGGACTTGGAGGCATGGGGTTTGGATATACCGCAGTTTGACACGTTGGAGGAGTTGGAAGCAAGTGAAGATGATTACGAAGTACCTAAGGGAGGCATTGAAACGGATATTGTCATTGGTGACTTGTTTGAGATTGGTGAGCATCGGTTGCTTTGTGGAGATAGCACGGATAGCGACGCGGTGGCAAAACTGATGAATGGGGAAAAATGGAATTTATTAGCGACTTCCCCTCCCTACAATCAAGGTGAAAGTAATGGTGATTTATTACATACAAAAGGATTAGGGGTTGGTAAAAAACAGGCAAGTTTATATAATCAAAAAAATACCGATAATAAAACTTCCGAAGATTATTTTAATTTTTGTATTAATATATTAAATACGGCATCAATATATAAAAATATAGAAGAACATTCAGTTTGTTGGAATATATCTTATAATGCTAAAAGTAGAAGCGATTACGGTAAAATTATATTTTCACATTTAAATCCTTTTGAAGTAAAAGAAACAATTATATGGGATAAGACACATTCCATAAATTTACCACAAATAGGAATATATTCAAGAAGATGTGAATTTGTTTTTGTTATGTCTTCAAATGATAAATATAGAACAAGTCAAATTTATAACGATTGTCGTTGGAATTATTGGCAGATTAAATCGGCTGGTAGTCAAATCACAGGAGAAGAAATTGAACATAGAGCAACATTTCCTATTGAATTTGCATCTAAAATGATTACAGATTTTTCATTGCAAAATGATTTAATATATGAACCATTTACAGGGTCTGGAACTACTACAGTAGCCGCACACCAACTTAAACGCCGTTGTTACGGCATGGAACTTGACCCAAAATATTGTCAAGTCATCATTGATAGAATGCGTAAACTTGATTCATCATTGATTATTAAGCGTAATGGCATTGAGTTAAAAACAGCACATTAACAGCACATGGCAGCAAAGGATATTGAAAAACATAAGTTTCCCAAAGGACAGTCAGGAAACCCCAACGGAAGACCTAAAAAGCTTCCCGCTCTTGATATTATTATGGCAAATGTTTTAGGCGTCGAGAAAGACGGTATCACGGCAGCCGAGGCAATTATCATGAAGCTAAGGGAACAAGCTGCAAAGGGTGATATAAAGGCGGCTCAGTTGCTCCTTGACCGTGCCTACGGGAAAAGCAAGCAGAACATTGACATAACGACGCAAGGGGAAAAGGTGACCGTACCAACGATAATATTTACAAAGGATGCAAATAAAGGTTAGTGAAAAGTACGAAGCCCTTTGGCAACCTAAAACCCGTTACTTTCTTATAACTGGTGGACGTGGTTCGGCTAAGTCATTTACCGTGGGACTTTGGGCTTGTAATATGCTTTTAGCTAACAAAGGCTGGAAGATACTTTTTACACGTTATACCTTATCAAGTGCTAATATATCGGTTATTCCTGAGTTCAGGGAAAAAATTGACTTACTTGGCGTCGGTGACGAGTTCCAAATGACCAACGCGCAAATAAGCCACAAAGTAACATGGAGCGAAATAATATTTTCAGGCATCAAGACAAGTTCTGGAAACCAGACGGCAAAGTTAAAGTCGATACCAAAGTTAAACGTGTTCATTGTCGACGAGGCTGAGGAATTTGTAAGCGAAAAGGACTTTGATACAATCGACGAATCAATCAGGATGCCTGACACCCCAAACATTGTAATACTTGTAATGAACCCTCAGGACATGGAACATTGGATATGGAAACGGTGGTTTGAAAAGTCGCATCGCATGGAAACAATTGACGGGCAAATGATACCAATTAGTACACACCCCGATATTACCCACATACATACAACGTACTTTGATAATTTAAATAACCTAAGCATTGATTACATAGCAAAGATTGAGGCGATTAAGACGAAGTCGCCAGAGGCATACGCGCATAGGTTTTTGGGTAAATGGCTAAATAGGAAGCAAGGGGTAATATTTGATAACTGGGTTGAGGGTGCTTTTGACATTAGCCTTCCTTTTGGTTACGGACTTGACTTCGGCTTCTACCCTGACCCTTTGGCATTGGTTAAGGTAGCAGTTGACAAAGGGGCAAAGAAAATATATGTTGAAGAAGTTATTTATAAACAATCCCTTTCATACGAGGCAGTCATTGAACAAATGAATCATTATGTTAGTCCTAACGCAATGATAGTGGCGGATACCAGCGAACCACGTTTAATTGAGGCTTTGCAACAAAGGGGCTTGAATGTGCAAAAGGCAGACAAAGGGGCTGGGTCAATCGTGGAAGGGATTAAGAAAATGTTAGATTACCAAATCATTGTTACCCCTGAGTCTTATAATTTGAAACATGAGTTACGGAATTACATTTGGAACGACCGAAAGTCTTCCACTCCCTTAGACGCGGATAACCACGGGTGCGATTCCCTTAGATATATATTTTCTCGATTGGCACAAGGCAGCGATTTACTTGCATTTAATTAAAATAAACAAACATGACAGATAAAGAAAAGGCGTTAATCATTATTGACTTAATCGAAAAGATTACGCAAGAAATTATTGACAAGCCGTTGCAAAGAAAACGTTTACTTCAAATGCGTGGGCACCTTGAAAAGGCGGTTAAGCTAACAGGCAATGGAATCAAACGGGAATGGTCACGACCGCCGTCGCTTCCATTGGTAAGCCATGATAAAGCGGAACCAGTACCTTTTAAACAAAGTACAACCGAAACCAATGGCGATTTATTAGCTGATAACATTCCCGTGGTAACCAAAAAAGCAAGGAGAAAATAATGGTAATATTTAATATTGGAAATAAACAAAACAAGTACAATTACCCTGAGACGGCTTCGGATATTACTTTGGAACAATACATATACTTTGCCAAGTTCCTTTTGCCGCAGCATCCAAAGGTTGAAATTGAGGCGATTCAATACATGAATGATCGGGACGCGGTTTATCAAAAGATTTTACCTTATGCAAAGAAGTTGAAAGTTAAGGTAACAGGCTTTGAACAACTGTATGTTATTTTAAAGCTTGAATACACATTGGAACAGGAAGAGGTAAAGGATAATGTACGTCGTTTTCTTCCACCATTAATGATTCAATGGCGAACCAATGATGAACAGTTAAACCAACGCCTTGAAATTATGGACGAAGTCTGGGAGGCAAATGTAAGATACCCTTATATGGCAAAGGTTGTAAACTATTTTACAGGCATTCCCCTTGATGCTTGCTTTGGCAAGGTGGCTGATAGCTTAGAGTTAAAATACCTTTTTTACATTTACACTAAGATAATGAATGCCATTAACACGCCAACGGAAACAAAATATAAGCAACTGTACGATTTTAACGGTAAGGTTTATACCCTTCCAGAAAGGTTAATGGAAAAATCCACACTCCTTGAATTTACAATGGCGGCTCAGTACGACAAGGCAATGAATCAAGTTAAGAACGGTGACCCTGAGGGATTGTTAAACATAATGGCAGTTCTTTTGAAACCATTGGGCGAAGATTATTCAGACGAACTCTTTGAGCAAAACAAGGTCGACTTTTTACAAATGTCTTTGCAGACATCTTATGAGGTTGCTTTTTTTTTGACCAAGTTAAGCGAGAAATATATGTTAGATTTGCAGACCTCTATGTTGGAAAGGGCGATGGAAAATCTCAATTAGCAAGTCATAACCTAAATGAAAAATACGGTTGGTACTTAACAATAAAGAAGGTAGCTGAGTCTGGATTGTTTAATTTAACAGGATTTACACCGATGGAATCAGCAGAAAAAGCAAAATTATATCAAGTGTTCCAATATCTTGCAAGCAAAGCGGCTGAGGATAAAATGGTTGAGGACTTAAGTAAGCAAAAGAAATAATGAATATACGGCAAATAAGTGATGTTTTTAAAGATACCGCGATAGATATTGAGGCGATAAAAAGCTACAATTTTGGCTGGGCTTCAGACCGTGTACGACAAGGAAACACAGAAGATTTTCAAGAGTTAAACGCATTCCCACGGGTATTCTTTTCCGTACCAACGATTACCGCCTCAGACCAAATAAGAAAGCAAGATACTTATCAAGTAACATTATTCTTTGATGATTTATTAGGCTATGACAACGAAGGCGATGCGGATCTCACTTTACAGATAGATAAGTGGGCAGCGTTGCAACAATATGCAACGGCTTTTATTCAGCGTTTAAATCTTATTAAACAGTCAATACTTCCAAACTATCTTTTTATTCCTGAGGCACCTCAATTTACTTTTGATTCCTTTGTTGGCATTCAAAGGTTAGTGACCGTTCAAATTAATTTTAACTTAGTAGTTCCTACGAATTGCGAAGTAAAGATTCAAAGGATTATCGAAGTGGTTGGTAATGCTATTGCAACAGGAACAACTCAAAGTAATTTATTTTTATCAACTAAGGTTTCTGCTTTTGTTGAATGCAAAGCAACCGCAACGGGAATCATTGTAGTTGGTAAGCAAAATATAGTAGAGGTTTCAAGTAATGTAACCGCTTTCGCTTTAGCATCTGGAGACATTGTAAGGGTAAAAAATATATCAGCAAATATAATATCAAGCGCAACGGCTCAGGCTGAAGTTCAAAGAGCGGTTAATATTATTGGACAATTAAATGCTACGGGTCAAGTATCTGGAAATATAAACCTTACTTTATTTATTACAGGTTCATCAAATGCAAATGCAAATACTAACAGTAACTTAGATGTTACAACAAAAGGGGTAGTATTATGCGAAGCAAGCGCCACAGCGATAGGAACAACCAATGGGTTACTATTCGTTATAAGAACATTAGAGGCTCAAAGCAACGCAATAGCAACGACGCAAAGCCAAATAATCTTAAGCAAGTTATTAAGCGGTTCTGCAAATGGTTTCGCGGTTAGTGAGGCAAATCTAAAATTAGCATTAAATATTGATTCATCGGTTAATGCAAGTGCAACAACCGAAGCAAATGCAACTAAAGTAATATATTTACATAGTAGCCCATCAACCGTTGCTGAAACAAATGCAACGGCAATAATTACAAAGCTCATTGATGCAAGTGCCAACGCAATCGCTGAATCAAGTACAGAGGTTAATTTTGGCATTGCATTAAAAGCAAGTGTTAATGGCACTGCAATGGTAACAAATGCAACTATATTAAGAACGGCAACCATGTTCGCAAGTGTAACAGGTCAAGGTACAACTGTTTCGGCAATAACCACAGTTGACAATATTGCATCAAGTGTAACAGGAACGGCAACGGTGACGAGTGCGACATTGAATGTAACACAACCTACGTTTATTGCAGATTATCTATTAGTTGCTGGTGGTGGGGCTGGTGGCGGTACTTATGCTGGTGGTGGCGGTGGGGCTGGTGGCTATCGCAAATTTACAACTCAAACAATAAATAAACAATTATATACACTTACTGTTGGTGGCGGTGGTTCGCCTGGTTCAGTAAATAATGGATTAAACGGTGGTGATTCCGTATTTATAAATACTGCATTAGGTGGCGGTGGCGGTGGAAAAGGTGCTTCAATTTCACTTGGTACAGGCTCAAATGGTGGGTCTGGTGGTGGTGGTGGTGGAAAAGATGGAGGAGCGGTTGCCGCTGGTGGAACTGCATTAACCTCAATACAAGGAAATATAGGTGGAAATGGTTCAAGTAATTATTGGTACGGTGGCGGTGGCGGTGGCGGTTCATCTTCTGTTGGACTTAATGCAAGTGGTGGGGCTAGTGGTGCTGGTTTTGGTTCTGGAATAGGTGGCAATGGTGGCGGTGCTACATCTGATAGTATAACAGGGACATCTGTCGCAAGGGCGGCTGGTGGTGGTGGTGGTGCATGGGGTACTGCTGGAGTTGGTGTAAATACAGTATCTGGCAATGGTGCAGTAAATGGTAACGGTAGTTCGGGAACAGATACAAAAGGCGGTGGTGGTGGTGGCGGTGGTACTGATACAGGGACACGAACAGGTGGAGCAGGTGGAAGCGGTGTTGTAATTATTAAAATACCAGATACAATTACCGCTACATTTAGTGTAGGTGTTTTAGGAACAACTCCAGTTATATCTGGTGGATTTAAAATATATACTATTACTGGTGCTGGGGTTTTAGATACAGTAACTTTTAGTTAAATTATTAAGAAATGGCACATTATGTAATTCTTGATGAAAATAATTTTGTAATTAATGTTCATGTTGGACGTCATGAATATGATATTGTTTTAGATAATAATGGTAACCCTATTAATTGGGAAGTGTATTATAATGCAAAACGCACATCTTACAACACGCGTGGCGGCATCCATTATCAAGCCGACAACAATACACCAAGCCTTGACCAAAGCAAGGCATTTAGAAAAAACTACGCGGGAATAGGTTACTATTACGATAGCATACGGGATGCTTTTATACCACCTAAACCTTATCCCTCATGGACATTGAACGAACAAAGTTGCCTTTGGCAATCACCAATACCTTATCCAAATGATGGCAAAATGTACCAATGGAATGAGGAGATTGGCAACTGGGAAGAAATAAATTTTTAACATTAAAACTATAAATCATGGCAGCATTTTCAAATTTTATGGAAGACGCAATTACTGGTTATATAAACGGTACTGCTTTTCCAACACCAGCCCCCGCAAATACTTTCATTCAGTTATATAATGGAAGCCCAACGGACACGGGATTATCAGGCACAGCATTATACGGTCGTACAAGTTACGCATCAGGAGGATGGACTCGTGGAACCGCTGGCGCGGGTACTCTTTCTAACACAAGTGCAATTACAATTACTTCAAGCGCAGCAAGTGCAGCAACCGCCACAGACTTTGCGGTTTTTAATGCGTCTGCAAGTGGTGATTTATTATTCTACGGTGTTTTAGGAACATCAAGCGCGCCTGTAACAAAGACTATTGCAGTAGGTGATGAAATAAAGTTCAATGCTTTACAGCTTACTTTGACCGTTGCATAAAATCATGGTAGCCCTTTGGGGTTACCTTATTTATTTTTATGGATGTAAATTTGCAAAAATTAGCGGACGACATTAGTACATTAGCTATTTCAGTCATTGCGAATGAATGGCGGGCACAAGGTCATGAATTATCAGGCTCAGCGGTTAAGCAAATGGAAACTCTAATTAAATTTGAAATAAATACTTTAATCATTGAAGGTTATGTTCCTGATTACATGGCAATCAATAACTCAGGAGTAAAGTCAAATCGAATACCATACTACCCTGGCAGCGGGAATAAAACAAGTAAGTATATAAGCGGCTTAATTGATTACGTTAAAAGGAGAATGGGTAAAAGTGATAAGGAGTCAAAGGGCATCGCTTTTGCTATTGCATCAAAACATAAACGCGAAGGAATGCCAACGATTAAAAGTTCAAAGTATTCCAAAACAGGAAGGCGGACAGGATTTATAGAAATAGCCTTAGAAATAAATAGTCAAAAGTTTATTGACCTAATTGAAAAATCAATTACTTTTAGCGTTGAGGCAACAATTGAAAGTTATTACAAATCAATACTAAACCGATGAGTTACACGATAAATCCAGACACATTAAGCAGCCTTCTTTATCCTGTATCTTATCGAAGCATTGAGCCTTCGGCGGTGGTTCAGCAACAAATAGATGTTTACGTTGGTGGAAGTCTTGCGGGTTCATTTTTAGCCGTGCAGACGGGCACAAGTGGAAGCAGCGCGGTGTTTGATACCAATGTTCAATCTTTCCTTTACTCAGACGTTGCACCCGTTACAGGGCTTAAAACAAGTATCTTTGGAACGCTTGATTTATATTCAAAGACAACAAATACTGATTTAATGAAATCGGTTTATTGTGTGGCAAAGAATCAAACGGTTTCAAGTGCTGGGTTTTTAGTAACCTCAACGGCAAGCCAAAATAGTAGCACGGCTTATGTTATTCCTTCACAATTTTATGGGGACGATAACGACTTTAATCTAAGCGACTTTTATCAACCGTCGGCAAATCCTTTTCGATTCCTTACTACAAACAACCAAGACAGGCAATGTAATGACGACGGAAATATATTTCTATCATTTGTCGGTAGGGGTGTTAACGCGGCTCAATTTGAGTTCTGGACAAAGTCAGGAACCTCAGCCGTAACAATTGTAGATTTAGTAAACTCAACCGCAAATAATGATTTATACACTATTTCAATTGGTGTTGCTAATATTTTTGGCAGTTCTGCCGTGTTTCATAGCGGTAATTTTCCTGTTAGCCCCAGCGCTTATTCATTCTATGAGGTTAGTGTGGGTAATTACACTGGTTCGTATTCAAGACTTTCTGAAAAGATTCAAGTAAACATTGAACCTAATTGTTTTGATAACATTGACTTACATTGGTTTGGTAAATATGGCGGGGCTGAAAGTTATCAATTACGTGGATTAATTCAAGATTTACAAAATGCCAATGCTGATATAATAAACATATCGCAACCGTGGAGCGTGGTATCAAATCCACGGGCAAACAGTTATGATAAAACAATTATTAAGACAAATCAAAGGGTAAATAAACGAAAGCAAGTTAAATGTAATATACCGCATGAGGATGCTTTATATATTTCATCAATGTTTTATTCTCCTGAGGTTTACATTATTGAAAATGGTAAATATGTCAATGTTTCTATTTCCAACGCTGAAACATTGACGGACAATAATAGAACAACGGATATTGAATTATCTTTTGAAATTACCTATCCAAATAAACCAACCGCTCAACTATGATAAAATTATTTATAGGCGGTCAAGAAGTAGATTTAAATCAAAATGAGGTCAATGTAACGATTGATTATTCGATTGAAAACATTGAACTGGGAAATATATCTGGTGCACATTCTAAAAGAAATGTTACCCTTCCAGCAACGAAAACAAATGTAAATATATTTCAAAACATTACCGATGCTGGGGCAATTGTAACCAATGCTTATAAATTATTATCAGCAAGACTTGAAGCTGACGGCGTTCCAATTCTAACAGGAAAAGCAAGGTTGGAGGGTGCAGACTTACAAGCGATTAACTCAGGGTTTTTGGCTTCCAACTTTAAAATATCTTTAATAGGAAATAATGCAGATTGGTTCGCGGACGTTGGTAATACTTTAGTTAGGGATTTAGGTTGGTCAACGATTGAGGTAAGTGAAACAACAGTTAAGGCAAATTACAACCCTGTAACCGCTGAGTATTGTTTTATTTTAATGAAGTGGAAAGCATGGGAAAATGAAACTTATATTTTATACAATGAGTTAACCCCAGCTATTTTTATTTGGCAGATATTGGAAAAGGCTTTTAAAGACAAAGGTTACCAGTTAAATAGTATTTTCAAGACCGACCCTTTTAATCGTTTGATTATTCCAATGGGTCTTAACCTTGATGCTGATTACATTAAAGACTTTGTAAACCTTAGGGCTTCCAACCCTTCGCCTTCAACCTTTACCAAGTCAGCGGGAGAAAATGGAACGGTTAATATTACATTTACAGATGAAACAACATCGCCAAACTTTGACACAGGGGGAAATTATACGGGTGGGGTTTACACCGTTCCGATAAATGCATTATATGAGTTAATTGCTGAGTTAAACGTTACCTTAACGGCTACTATTGGAGATATAAATCAATTTGCAGAACTCATTTTATTCTTTGAGGTCAACGGAAATAACGTTTCTACCTATGATTTAACCAATGAAACATCATTAAATGATTCAATTTCGCTTGAATTTCTTGGTGATTTGGTTATTGATGACGTTGTTAAGCTAAGATTAAGATATGAAAACGTTTCTTTTAACCTTTCTATTGCTGGATCTCTTTCGGTTGTGGCAGAAAAAGAGGGGTTGGAAACAGGCGAAACCGTTAACTTGCAATACATTATTCCTATTTCATGGTATGTTAGGGACATTATTAGCGACCTTACAACAATTTTTAATCTTGCATGGGAGACAGACGTATTAAACAGACAGGTTTACGCTTACCCAAAAGACGATTATACGATAAGATACAGGGCAAATAGTACAGGAGCGGCAAGCATTACAACTTTTGACGGGTTTTTTAAAGGCTCAAATAAGTATGATTTAAATATTAGAGACGTGGAAGGCTCAGACTTTCAGGTTTTTGATGGTTATAAATCAACTCAGGTATTGGCATACGCAACGGACGACGATACGACAAACAAAGAGGAAGAAAGACGAGGGGTAAATATTTATTCTGGTGGGTACAATTTCCCGACAGATAGATTTGACAACGGTATTGAGTTTATTTATACTAATTTCTTTGCAAAAGCAATCCATATAAACGACGTTGCCATTACCACAGGAGGAACATACGGGGCTCAGATGCCTTTAGTCTTTGGTGACGATTATAACACGGTGACTGACGCAGAACCTAATTATAACTTGGCGCCTCGTTTACTTTATTACGCTGGAAGAAGAAACGGGTTGGATGGGAAAATAAGATTGTTTGACGAAACAACTTCGGCAGCTTCGGCTTTTGATTTTCCAGCCGCTTTTATGGTAAATTACAATGATCCAAGCGGTGCAGATTTTAACTTATCCTTTTCGGATGAGGTTACAAATTACACAAACGTAATGCAAGGTGTTTTTAAAACATTTCATTTACAGACTTACAAGCGAATAGAACTTGGTAAAGTTTATTCAACCTTTGTAAAATGGAAACCAAAAGATATAACGCAGCTTTCATTTAGGCGCAAAGGAATCATAGGTTCATCTAACTTTATAATTCAAAGTTTGGAATATAACCCTAAATCTAATAGCCCTGCCAAAACGGTTTTACTTTACGATGAAAAACCTAATACAAATGATTTGACAAAAGTTGTCAATACAATTACATTAGCTGGAGCTTCGCCTCAAAGTGGAACGGTAACAGGATCGGGCAGCGGCTTAGTAGGAGCAAATGGAGCAACGGTGAATATTCAATTATCTTACACGCCATTCCTTAACTCAATGACAAATATATTGGTACTTGCGCCTAATTCTGGCATTACTCAGGTATCAAACACAAATGCAAATGTACTTGTATTCATGAACGGACAAAAGTTGATACCAACGGTTCAATATATAATAAGTGGTTCAACCATTGAAATCAATGTAAATACTCATTACGATGGTGCAAATTATGAAGTAGTTATAAACGGTGTAACAAAAGGATAATGGAAGACAAAGAGGCATTAGGTAAAAAGGTATTTCTTGAATTTTATTCAACCTTTATTCTTGATGATGAAATCGAGGAAACGGGTCGCGTTTTTTACCTTGCGCAAAAGGCTTCTATGGTTCACCTTAATTTAATACGGGGTATTTTGCAAAACGATGAATATATTATTAATATGGCATATTTAAAGGATGTCATTAATAAAATAAAAATATAATGGCTGAAAAGGTAATTGGTTTTAAAATTCAGATTGAGGGATTAACGGGAACTATTGAAACGGCAACGCAATTAAAAAGGCAAATAGCTGAATTAAATGCCGAGTTAAAAAAGACGGCAGACGTTGACGAAATTAAAAAACTTGAAAAAAAGCTGGTTGATTTAAAGGCGGCTCAATCCTTAGTTAATGATGTTACACGGGAACAAGTTAAGTTAAGAAAAGAAGAAATAGCTGGCATTGACAAAGCTGAAGGAGCATATAGAAAGTTATCAAAGGAATTAAACGACCAAAGAAAAAGATACAAGGATTTAGCAGCAGCGGAAGAGGAATCAAGTCAGGAGGCAAAGGATTTATTAGTATCAATCGGGGCTTTAGATAAAAAACTAAAGGGAATTGATGCAAATGTAGGTCAATTTCAAAGAAACGTTGGTGGTTATTCTCAAGCATTAGGTCAATTTTTCCCAAAATTAGGCGGTACATTAGGTCAGGTTACTGGTGTTATTGGTGGTTTATCTCAGGGGATTACAGGGTTAAGCGCAACCACTGGAGCGTTTAATAAATCACTTGGCGCTATTGGAATAGCATTAACTGTATTTAGTGGAATAAGTGAAATATTTCAAAGTATAAATGAATCAGTTGCAGAAACAAAAGAGTTATCAAATCAAATAGGAACTTTTACAGGCGCAACAGGAAACGTACTAAGTGACTTTGTAAGCCAATCAAAAGCAATATCAACAACTTATAAAAAAGATGTTAATGATATTACGGTTGCAGCCAATTCAGCGAGTAAAGCATTAGGAATTAGTTTTAACGAGGCATTAGATTCAATTGAAATTGGATTTAGAAAGGGCGCGGATTCAAACGGTGAATTTTTAGATAATTTAAGAGAATATCCTACGCAATTTGCAGCCGCTGGATTAAGTATTAAAGATTATTTAGCTATTGCCACATCAGCAGCCACTCAAGGAATTTATTCTGATAAAGGTTTAGATGTAGTTAAAGAGTTTGGATTAAGAATTAGGGAACAAACCAAATCATCAAAGGAAGCATTAGATGCAGCATTTGGTGAAAAGTTTACAGGGGAATTATTTGATAATTTAAATAACGGGTCAATTACAACCGCTGAGGCTTTATCCAAAGTAAGCGCTAAAATGGGTGACACCTCGATTGCGGGAAATAAATTACAAACTGTAATTACAGATGTTTTTGGTGGGGCTGGTGAGGACGCTGGATTGGCTTATATTATATCTTTAGAAAAAATATTAAAAAATACAGACGACGTAACAAAGTCAACTAATAAATACCAGACGCAACAAGAAATATTATATCAAACTAATTTAGAATTAGAAAAAAGTCAGTCAGAACTTAACGAATCATTTACAAAATTTGGTGGAGAATTTACCATTATTTCATCTAAGGCTAAGATATTTTTTAATAATTTATTAGGAGGTTTAATTGATTTAGCTAATGAATTTCCAGCAACCTTAAAAGCAATGGGTGCTGGTTTAACGACCTTTTTTACAACTGGAAGTATTTCACAGGCTTTAAAAGTTAATAGAAATGTATTTAGGTCTGAAAAAGCAAAGATTGACAAAGAGGATAAATTAGCCATTGAGAAAGCCGAAAAAGAAAGAATTGCACTTGAAAAGCAAAACGCCGAAGAACAGAAAAAAAGATTAAAAACGCAAAATAAAGAATTAAGTACAGTTGCATACAAAGGCGGTCAAGAGGCAGGAAAAGAATATGCAGAAGGCTCAATCGCTGCTTTAGAAAATGAACGCGGTAAATTACAACAGGCTTTTTCTAACGCCGTTGTTGGTTCTGGAACACAAAAAGAATTAGCTGTAAAATTAAACGCAATCAATATTCAAATCAAAGATGCAGTTGAACAACAAAATCAAATATTAGCGGATGCGGCTCGTGGTAATTTATTAAACAATTTAAAAAACGCCGAACAACTTGCCACATTGCCATTGACTACAAAGCCTCCAGAATTATTAAAGAAAGAGGTTGAAGATATTCAAAAGGTTTTTAAAGAGGTGACAAAAAATGCAGATGAGTTTAGGCAAAAGCAAAAGGAAAAAGAAGAACAGGATTTAGAAGAAAGAGCTAAAAGAATTGAAACATATTTGCAAGCCGCTACATTAGTTACCGACCTTTTTTCCACTATTCAACAGGCAAGGTTTAAAAAAGACGCTGATATTTTAAATCAGGAAATACAAAAGACTGAAGAAAATATTACATTACTTGAACAGAAAGCAGAAAAAACAAGCGGATTAAGAAAAAAAAGATTACTTAAGGAAATTGAGGCAGAAAAAATATTACTTGACGCAAAAACAAAGCAAGCCGAAGAACTTCAACTAAAAGCGGCTAAGGCTGAAAAGAAAATAGCCATTGCTCAATCAATTATTCAAGGTGCTTTAGCCGTCAACCGTGCTTTAGCCGTTCCCCCTGGCCCGCCATTTACTATTGGTTCAGCTATAACCGCTGGTGTTTTCGCGGGAATACAAACCGCTACAATCATAGCTCAACCCCTTGCTGAAGGTGGCGTTGTAACTGGGCAAAGGGTTAATCAAAAACAAAATATTCCGACCCGTTCAAACGGGGATAATGTTTTAGCTTATGTTAAACGTGGCGAGGTTGTATTAAATCAAAGGCAACAAAGTTTATTAGGCGGTTCGCCAACCTTTAGACGCATTGGAATAAAAGGTTTTGCCGAAGGTGGCATAGTACCTTCGATTTCTGCACCAATACAAGGCATGAGTATTGACTCAGGAATGTCAGGGTATTTAAAAGCAATCGAGGCAAAGACCGAAGCAATAAATAATAGAATTGACAGGCTACAAGCCTATGTTGTTAGTGACGATATTGCAAGGGATTTGGCTGAGGGAAATAAATTAAAAGTAAAAGCAACTTTATAAATGTGTAACTGTATGAAAGGAAATTCAATTTGGGGTGAACTTGCAAGCCGTATACCTGATGAATATAAAACGCAAGTCATGGCAACGGTTGACAGGACTTACAGGGTTTTATCTATTGAACCGTCGGATATGGATTATTTATTTAATGTTTATAACAACTTTGTAAACAACTATGAGCCTGAAAGAAGGAACTGCCCAGCGTGCAGAACAAAGGTAGTTGGAAAAATGAGGCAAATAGTACAATTTTGGCGCGATGAACAATGAGAAAAATAACATTGATAAGGAATTATTAATTGAATTTCAGGAAAGCATCTTGCAAAAATTTAAAGCATTATGCGATAAGGATAATATAACAAAAGACTTTTATACCCTCATTGACTTTCTTTACAAAACCAACATTATAAAAGATTTGACGATAGCAAAGTTTATGGTCATGGAACTTTATCCAGCCGCCTTGTTTGAAAATGAAAGTAAGATGAATGCCATTTTAGATATAAGTATCCGTACAGGATTAAGCGAAAAAACCGTGTATAACATGATTCAGCACCCTGAGTCGTTTGGCTATGGAATCAGCAAAAAAAGGAATAAGAAAAATAATAATAAATAAATTTACCCTATGACTTACGCTGATTATCCAGACACGGCAAAGAATAACGCAAGGAAAGCGTTAAATCATAAGAAGGACAACGGTTCATCTTGTGGAACTCGCGTCGGCTGGTTAAGAGCAAACCAAATCGCAAACGGCGAAGGCTTGAGCGAAGATACTGTACAAAGAACGTATTCATTTCTTTCCCGTGCGGAAACGTATGACCAAGGAAAATATACTGATGAAAATGGAAAAGAAATTTGCGGTTCAGTTATGTATGATGCGTGGGGAGGTTCAGCGATGAAAAATTGGGCTGAGGCAAAATTTAAAAAGATTGAAAGAGAAAAGGAAAGCAAAGCGATGGCAAAATTTAATATTGATATTTTAGGGGAAATTTCTGAATCTGTTAATTCTTATAATTCAGTAAGAACTAAAATAAACGACGCAAATGGTGAGGAACTTAACTTAGTGATTTCGTCTGGTGGTGGCTCAGTCACTGAAGGGATGGGAATAGCTGATTTAATTGCTAACTACCCAAATGAAACAACGGCAACAGGAATCGGCTTGGTAGCAAGCATTGCAACGGTTGTACTTTTGTCTGCGGATAAAGTAAAGATGACTGAGAACGCTTTTTTAATGATTCATAGACCTTGGAGTTATACGATAGGTAACGCGGACGAACTCGAGGCAACGGCTGAATTATTAGATAAGATGGAGGCAAAGTTACTTGACATTTATACCGCCTCAGTTTATAAGCGTAAAGGGAAACAGAAAGACCTTAAAAACAAGATTACTCAAATGATGGCGGCTGAAACATGGATGACCGCTCAAGAAGCTTTAGAGTTTGGATTTATTGATGAAATTGTAAAAGTTGGCGAAAAAAATATTGATTTATTACCGTTGCAAAATAGCCTAAGCAAATTTATAAATGTCCCAGCTGCATTTTTAATCAACAACAAAAAAGACGATGACATGGGTAATTCCATTTTAGAAAAAATTAAAAATTTGCTTAACAGTACCGAAGATAAAGTCGAAGATGTTATGCAAGACCCTGAGGTAATGCCAGCAGAACCTAAAAACGACGATGTCGACGTTGCTATTACTATGCTTAAAGATTTAGGTTACTTTGTAATGTCACCCGAGGAAATGGATGCAATCCATACTAAGCAACAAGAGGAAATGCAATCTATGTACAAAAAGTCTGATGAACAAAAGAACTCGATTAATGAAATTGAGACAGTTCTGGAAACATTGGGAAATGAACTGGTTGCACTTAGGGCACAAGTTAAAAAAGGCGTTGGACTTCCTTCGGGCGGGACAACATCTGAAAAGATTATTGAAACAAAAGCAAAATTGAGTCCTTTTGATTCTTTTGCATCATTAGTTAAATCTAAAATTTCACAAAGATAATGGCATTCAATCCAACCGCTCAGAACGTAAATGGCTTTCTTGATTCCAACACATACGTCGGACAAAATAGCCTTAATCGTACTAACCCTTACGCCAATGTTAACGGCATAAATGCTGAAAAATTGTATGGGGTTGATACATTTGAAGACCGTATTCCTGTATCCTTTACTTGGCATATTGCCTCAGGAGGTGACAGATTTACAGTTACACCGATTTACGGAGTAACAAGCGCTTCAAATTATTATAAGTTTAATTTGATTGACGAAAGTGGTCATGAAGTATACGGTAGTTTTGTTTCATCAGCGCCTTCGGCAGCATTTAACATTTCAACAACCGCGTTAAATGACGCAAATGATTGGAAGGTTTTCTTTGCAACCGCTAAGGCTGGAGAAAAAACAGAGTTTTCATATATTGTTGAATCGGCAGCACAGTTGACAAATACAACAGCTACGATTACTTACGCAAACCTTTAAAATTAAAAACAAATGGCATCAGTTGAAATAAGCCAACTTGACGTATCCTTTAGAGGTACGGAGGCAAATAATATATTTTTAGAGCCAGTCTTTTTTGATGACGATTTACGCGGACAATTCCGTGTACTTGGAAACGTCGCCAATAAAAAGAAAATGGTATTCGTTCAAGACCTTGAAAATATCGTAAGAAAATATTCTGGTTGCGGATTTAATCCTGTTGGTTCGGTTGACATTTATCAGCGTACAATCGACGTTGAAAAAATGAAGGTTGACCTTGAAATGTGCTGGGACGAATTTGAAGACACAGTTTTTGAGGAGTTATTGAAAACGGGTACAAGGCTTCCAGATGTTTCGGGAACATTGATTGAAAATATATTATTAACCCGTACTCAACAGGCGATAAGAAATGACATTACCCGTTTGTCTTATTTTGGTTCACAGGCTTCCAACAACCCTAACTATGATTCTTTAGACGGATTTTGGACAGTTTATTATCCTGAGTTAGTTGCAGACGATTTAATTCCAAGAACTAACACAGGCTCAGGTGCAGACCTTGCGTCTGGTGATGGCTTTGCAATTCTTCGTTCAGTATATGACCAAGCGCCTTTACAGTTAAAAGGTTTACCAGCTAACCAAAAAGTATTCAATGTAACCCAAAGCGTTTATTCTCAGCTAAGGGAAGATATTGAAAACGGCGGTGGCGGTGACTACGGTTTACTTCAGTTAATTAATGGGGTTGAGCAATTCACTTTTAGAGGCGTAACCGTTATTCCTCAGTATCGTTGGGATGACATTGCAACGTCACTTGGAACAACTAAGCCTCATTATGTGGAATATACAACCCCACAAAACAAGGTACTTGCAACCGACGTGTTAAGCCCTGAAACGGCTTTAGAACTTTGGTACGACCAGAAAGACGAAAAGGTGTATATTAAGGCTCGTTTCAAGATGGGTGTAAATTATATTCACCATTCATTAATCAGCGTAGGCTACTAATCTAAAATAAATATGAGTGCAATAACAAGCGGATGGCTTAATCAATGTGTCGATGGAACTTGCGCGGGCGGTATCGGTAAACTTTATATCGCTAATGCGAATCAAGTTACTGGTTTTACTGCTAATTCAAGTGCAGCGGTTACAGCGATTACAATGTCATCAACTGCCTCAGTATTTTACGAGGTGGAATTTAGGAATAATTCGGGAGCATTTACGGAAACGGTAACGCAAGACCCAGACACTTTGTCGGTTGCGATTGAGCAAAGTTTAGTTGGTATAATTAACTGTCGTGACCAAGAGTTGAGAAACTTAATTCAAGACATGGCGGGGCAGGCTTGCGGTTTGGTTTGTGTACACGTTGAAAACACGGGTTTATATTGGTTATGGGGTGCTGAGGTTATTGGCGCAAAGAAAAGACCTGTTAGGCTAACAAGTGCTGAAGGTTTATCAGGTGCTTTGTTTACTGATTCAAATCAAGAGACATTAACGTTAACTTGCAGAACAACAAATAAAGCAAGATTTATCGTAAACGGAGAAACCGTTATGAATGCACTTGACTAAAATATAATTTATGATAGTACGCGAAAAAAGTAAGCTAATGATTTACGTTGGCGCAGACCCAACAGGAAAAGCGGGAATACTAAAGAAGGCTATCGGAAATTTTACACAGGCAGAATTAAGGGGTTGGTATAATGCCAACCCCACATCTGTTAGTCAACACGTCATTTATACGCCTGAGAAAAAAACCTATGAGTCAAATAAAGAAGACGATTCAAGCAGTACCAAACAGGGCTAACAGAAATTTAAAAAGAAACAATAGCCCTTTATTGGCTTCGGTAACTTTGGATACCTCAAACACTATGTTAGTGCAAGAGGATATTTTTAATGAACCTTCCAGAGAAAGGCTTGATTTCACTGGGGCAAAGTGGGTTAGATTCTTTACCCAGAAAGACGACTTTTTAAAGAGTCTTATTGCCATTGTAAACAATTCCCCAACCCTCAGGCGAATTATTGAGGACAAAGTAAACATGGTTGTCGGTGATGGCTTTATCCCGATGAAAGGAAAATCTAATACTTTACTTACAACCTCAATGAAGGGTGAGGTAATAACCGACGATTCTTTAAATGAGATTGAAGAAGTTATTGGACAAGTTAACTTGCACGCACAAAATTTGCAAGAGGTACTTGGTTCATTGGCTTTTGATTACGATGCTTTTGGAAATTGCTTTGCAGAAATTGTACGGGGAAAGGTTGGTTCTCAGCCTTTCACTTACATTTATCATGTGCCTGTTTATAACATTGGCATAAGGAAAGCCGAGGCAGACCAAATTATACGTTCTGTTGGCATTTACGACAACTGGGAAGAAGTACCGTTGACAACAGAGGGAACTTATTATGAAAGGGAAGGTTTTAGAGAAATACCAATTTACCCTGAGTTTAAGAAATTAGAAGACGGAACAGAGCGTTCAATTATCCACGTCAAACAATATGCGGCGGGTTATTTTTACTTTGGCTTACCTGAGTGGATTGGAGCGAAAATGTGGGCTGAGATTGAATACAGGATTCAAAGATTTAATACAAGTAAGTTTGAAAATGGCTTTATGCCTTCGGGAATTTTACAATTCTTTGGTTCAATGACATCGGTTGAGGCTAAAAGCCTTGTTGAAGGCATTGAGTCAAAGTTTACAGGAATGGGAAACAATCACAAGTTATTTGTCCAAGTTTTACGAGATGAAAAATTAAAGGCTAATTTTATACCTACCTCAAAAGAAAGCGAAGGCGAATTTTTAAACCTTCAAAACCTTGCAGCCTCAGCCATTGTAGTTGCTAATCGTTGGTCAAAGTCTTTAGCTGGTTTTGCTACTTCGGGACAACTTGGAAGCAATCAGCAGATAAGGCAAGAAATGGAATACTTGCAAAACACGGTTATTAAGCCACGCCAAAATTTAATGCTTTCAAAGATTATTAACCCTTTCTTAAAAGAAATAGGGCTTTATAATTCAGCATTCACAGACGTATCTTTTGGTATTTCAAATACTTTACCCGTGTCTTTTATGGGTGAAATTAAAGTAGAAGAGAATCTTTCATTAAATGAAAAAAGAGAAATATTAGGGTATGCACCCGTAGAAATACAACAAACAACCCCGATCAATGAGCCAATTAATACAACCGAGTGAAGTTATTAGCGGTGGGGTTGCACGTCCAACACCAGCTGACATAAGACTTGATAAGTCACTTATTAGCCCTCATATTCAAGATGCGGAGTTCCGTTGGATTGTTCCCGCTATTGGCTTGACTTTATATGATTCAATGGTTGCAAACAAAGGAAATTCAACCGCGTTTACATCAACGGCTTATCAGGACATTTGGGATAAACAATTAAAGTCCTTTTGCGCTAATGCGGTGCTTTATGAGGCTTCCCCTTATATGGTTATGCAACTTGGAACAAATGGTTTATATACATTGGATAACGAGTATGGGCAAAATGTCGGAGTTGAGGGTTTAAAATTTTATCAAGATACTTTGTTACAAAGGTTAGACGTAAAAAAGAAGAGGATTAAGGATTTACTATGTAATTACTCAACACCTTTGACGGCGTTTATTCCAAGCGCAATCGGTTGTCCTGAGTCAACTTGTTATTCAGATGAAGAAGAAATAACAGACATTTATAACACAATGGGAATAGTATTATGATTGAGAAACCAAAAAAAGAAAGAAGTTTCCTTAAAACTTTAGGGAAAATAGGTGAAATATTATTACAGGAGGTTTTAATCAAAGTTGGGAGTAGTTTAATTAATCGAATTGGAGGCAAAAAAACATTGCCTTCAATTCTTTTTTTATTCCTATCAGTTTGCCTTTTTGCTCAGTACCCAAATACGGGCAATAAACAAAGGTTAGGTTATCAGACTACGGGCGATGGGCTGGTTTATAGAGGTCGTGCGAGCGATACAACTGCTTTAAAACCTTCTACTATAAATAATGCTTACCATCTATTTGACACAGTTGACAATGTATTATTTAGCTATATTAAGACTAAAGGTGGTTGGAATTTTAATAATACTGATACGATAATAATAAATAATAATACAGATACAACATCTTTAAGCAGCAGAATAAATTTAAAAGTAAATATATCTGATACGGCAAGTATGTTGTTAAAATATTTACGAAAGGCTGATACCTCTTTGCTTAATTTAAATACCAGATTTGCGGCTAAATTAAATCTTTTGGATACGGCTTCAATGCTTACAAATTATTTAAGGTCAGGGGTTGCGGCTACAACATATCAATTAAAGTTAAATGGTACTGGTTTTGTAAAAGCAACGGGAACAACAATTTCTTATGACAATACAAGTTATCTGCCATTGTCAGGTGGAACAATGAGCGGAACAATAAATAGACAAGAAGATAATAATAATGGTTCAGGATTGACATTTTATTATAATATTTTAAATTACTTTGCAAGAAAAGATAATTTAAAAGAAAATCAAACCGCGCAAATTACATTTACAGATAGACCTGGAACTGACAATTTTGCTGCTGCAGTTAGAACATCTGATATTCATTTAATGACCGCTCATAATTGGAATGGGTCTGCTTACGGACAATATCTTGATACAACTTTATCAGTTGTTGCAAACCAAGGAGGTGGAAGTATTGGAATAGGTAAATTAAACCCAGCCTATAAACTTGATGTAAATGGCACTCTCGGCGTCACAGGCGCAACGACATTGTCCAACCTTGCAGGCTCTGGCACTCGCATGGTTACGGCAAGTTCTACGGGATTGTTAAGTACTCAAACTATTCTAACGCCAACAACAAGGGGCTCAAATACAATTACTTTGCCTGACATTGGGGCTATTTCATTTCTTAGATACAATGCAGATAACACCGTTAGCCAAAGGGCAGCGGATGGGATGCGAAGTGATTTAGGAGGTACGACTATTGGACAATCTATGTTCACGTTAACCAATCCTTCAGCCATTACATTCCCTCGATTTAACGCTGATAATACGGTGACTGCTTTAGATGCTGCAAGTTTTAGAACGGCTATTGGTGCAGGAACTGGGAATGGAAATGGAACGGTAACAAGTGTTACAGGCTCATTGCCTATTTCATCAAGTGGAGGTACTACTCCCAATATTACTATTGCTAATGCTGGCGTATCGACAACAGGAGTGGTTACTGCAACTACGCAAACATTTGGAGGGGCTAAAACATTTAATGGAGATATAAATGGTAGCTCAGGGTTAAATATGACTGGCTTTAGCACTTTGACAGGCGGAGCATCTATTGGAACTTTAGCAACTACATCAACTTTAACACGTGTTCTTGGTATAAACGCTTCAAATGCAATAGGTGAATTAAGTCTTGGTACTGGAATGAGTGTAGGAAGCGGCGTTTTAAGCGTACAGGCTGCTGGAGCAAGTCAAACAGGATTAGTAACATCATTTACCCAAACCTTTGGCGGTAATAAAACATTTAATGGTACAGTTACTTTAGCATCTGCATCGGGAACGGCTACAAGTGTCATAGGAAGAAGTAGCACGGGGCAAGTAGTTGATTTAACTTTAGGAAGTGGATTAAGTTTATCAGGTGGTACATTAACTGCAACGGCTGGCAATGATGTGAATATTTATCTTGCCATTAATGGACCTGGTATTGTTTTATCTTCAAGTTTTGGCGTTTATTTGCATTGGTATGTAAATATTAATCAAAGTTCTACTGTTAGTATTACACTTCCATCTGCAAGCGGAAATACTAATAAAACACTTGTAATTAAAAATTCAGGTTCTGGAGCAGTAAATTCAAATGCTACAAACATAGAGCCATTAAATAGTACTACTTTAACAACATCTATTTTAACATCTGGAGGCGGCAAATTTGCTACCCTTGTAAGTGACGGAACAAATTGGATTAAAATGACAGGAAACTAAAAATTATGAAATCAATTATTCTAAAATTATTACAACAATCCTGGGAATTTATTTCCTTTAGTATTTGCTGCGGGTTTGTTGCATCTTTTTTTATTCCTATTAAAGGTTTTCTGTTATTTACAATATTTGTAGTTTTTGCGGACACAGTCACGGGAATCAAAGCGGCAAAAAAAGAAGGTCAAAAGATAAGCAGTAAAGGATTGTATCGAACCACGGAAAAAATAATAATTTATTTTACTTCAATCCTCATATTTGAAGGGGCAAAAAATACATTTTCAATTCCTTTTCCAATTACCTACATGGTGGCAATGATGATTGCATGTACAGAATTATACTCGGTAGCAGAAAATGTTAAGCGGATAACTGGATTGGAATTAGGGACATTAATATCAAGATTTTTCAAACGTTAAAACAAATAATATGCAGACTAATTTAAAAGATGCTTTAAAAAATGCAGACACAATAAAGTCACCTTTGGGCGACATGGCTTGTTACTCAATGAACTTTGCAGAACTTGCAAGTGAAATTAATGTTCATCTTGAGGGCAACAAAGTAAAATTTACTTGGAGAGAATACATCCAACTTGCTCAAATCATTTGGAACAAGATTAAAGAGACTTCGAGAGAATGCGCAGGCAAAGAGATTGAAGTAAAACTTCCAGCTAAATTATCAATCGTTGGTGCAGCTTTTGCACTCATCGGATTTAAATTATAGGCGCAGACGATTCGCTACCTTATGCGGCTTCAGGGAGGTATATTGATTTATGCCTCCCTTAAAAATATATAAATATGAAATCAAATAAATTTTGTGTATTCCTTGATGCTGGACATGGAGGCATTGACGAAAAAAAGAAATTACCTTACAATTACACAACCTACCCGTCCAAGTGCTTCCAGCATAACAACTCAATGTTCCACGGTTACGGCTGGTTCTTTGAGGGCGTGTTTAACAGGGAAGTTGCGGCAAAGATTGAGCAGTATTTGAAGGACTGGGGAATGTCGGTTATAAATGTTTACGACCCTGTTTTAGATGTTAGCCTTACCAAGCGCGTAGCAAAGGCAAACATGAACGCTCAGAACTATGAGGCTTCGTTATACCTAAGCATACACGGCAACGCGGCAACGCCAACGGCACGGGGTTTCGAGGTATTTACATCAAAGGGGCAAACAAAGTCAGATATTTACGCTGAGTTTCTTTTTAATGAAGTACAAGAGGCATTTCCTAAATGGGTTTATCGAATGGATACCATTGACGGGGATAAGGATAAAGAGGAAAATTTCTTTGTCCTGAGCCAAACCAATATGCCAGCCGTGTTATCTGAAAACGGTTTCTTTACTAATTACAAAGATGCCTTAATGATGTTTGACCCAGTGTTTCAAAATACTTTGGCGCTTTGTCACGCCCGTGCGGTGGTTGATTATGCAAAAACTCAAGGGGTTACGTTTTAAAATGGAAAGGGTTGACGCAACTGCCAACCCCGATTTCACCACTAATTAACTATGAACAAACGTAATCGATTTCTTAATTTATAATTTGATTTATAATTTTCAATGATAAATTTCTGACCGCTTCCCCGTCGGTGCTTTTATACAACCGATATGCTATTGTAAGCATTCTTCCATTATCCATTGTCATCATTGGCGGGTTTAAGTCTGGAAGCAAAGGTTCAAGATAAAACTTTAATAATGCTATTTTGCTATTTAACCCGTCTGAATATTTAATCGGTTTCGGATAAGTTTTAGCAATCATTTCAATTTCCTTCCAAGTGCTTATCTCAATGCCGTCGATTAATTCATTATTTTTTTTCATGTTTTTGGTAATTTTTAGCCTGTAAAGCAAGAGAAAAACAGTCGATTTCGTCTTGACTTATTTTGGCTGGTTTAAAATTTGGTTCAAACTTGTAACCTTCGCTTTTGAAGATTTTCATAAATATTTCCTTTCCCCACTTCTTCCCTTTTTGCTCAGGGCTAATATTGTAACCCTCATACCCATTCTCTTTTATCCATTCATAGGCTATTCTTGAAGCGCCCTGATTCATGCCCACGTTTCGGGACATACGGGAAAGGATAGCGCGATTAATAGAAGAATTAAAAGTTACATTTTGAAGACTGGAATCCTCCACCAGTACAACAGGGTGTTCGTATTGTGCCCACTTTGGAACCTCGAGGATAAAATCCACGAACCTTTTGTATTTCGTGAATCTTACCTCTTTGCCTTGAATGATGCAAGCCGCCATTCCGTTTATTCTTATCGCTGGGTCAACCCCGATGTATGTCCTCAAAGTGTTATCGTTTGGAACGAAGTTACATAACCTTTACTTTCTTTTGGTGCATCTTCCGTGACTTTTTTTACAGCGACCCTTCTTTTGCGTCTTTTGATAACCTTTGGTTCTTCCAAACCGTATGCCTCAACCCCTTTGTTAACAAAGTTTATTTCCAAAAGGTAGCCAAAGCAGACGATTGTTCCCACGAAAAAGAACATGGTAATAAATTCCGCACCAGAATACTTTTCCATTAACCCGAAGAAAACTTCGATTAAGGCTATTACCGTCGCTCCTAATGCTATTTTAGGTGGATAAGGGCTTCTACCTTTAGTAGGGTTAAGAAAGTCCATAAAAACAACTGCAAATCGTCCAAGTTGTAAAATGGTTGAAGCGGTGATTGCTATCCAAAAATTAATTGGTAAAAAGATGGCGGTTAGAAAAGCATTAACCCCATAGGTTAATATAATTGTCAAAAGCATGATTGTAGGAATGTTGTCGCTGATGCTTTCAAAAGTCCATTTGAACTGGGTGTTGGTGAAATTCTTTTCCATTTTGTTAATTTGTTAAGTGGTGAAAAAAGGCGGGCAGCTGAGGGACTGCCCTGTAAAAAATATTATATGTACACTATTATACATTTTTAGAAAGTGTAATTGAAAAATCACTTGAACCGTCTGAAATTGTATTTATACGATTCCAATTTTCAGATACTACGCTGTAACCATTAGCAATAAAAGCAATTAAATATTTGTTTAATTTTTTAGTTTTAATGCGACCTTTAAAATCAATTAAATTATATTTATTTGCTTCTACAATAATATTCCCAAGTTTAGTTGTGTAAACACAATTACCTGTTATTACTGTTATTACTTTGCTAATGTCTAAGGTTGCTGCTTTCATAATTGTGTGTTTTTTAAAGGTGATTTATCGTTTGTTTGTTTCGATATGTAAATATATAAATAAATATTTAAACAAAAAAATATTTACACAAATAAATGAAAAATAATTTAAAAAACATTGTATTCTTTCTTCAAAGGAAAGTTATCACGTTTGATTTGCCAGTATTCAGCCATCAATGAGGCTCGGAACTTGTAATCCCTATCGGTATGATAACCTGATTTATACACACATTTACAAATAGATTCGTACAACTTTATTCCTTTAATCCTGTAATTTGCCTTTTTACAAGCCGCGTATCTTCCTGAGTTTAAAACACCAGCCCAAAGCTTCATGCCTTCTTCGGTTGTTTCGGCTTTCATAAATTTTGCCTTTATATACTTATCTTTTCCCCTTATAACCTCTCTTGTTTTGTAGGTTACGGTTTCATAACCTTTTAAATCCTTAACCCCTCCAGCGTTTGCGTGTTTGCGCCAAAGTTCTGTTTCAACCCCTTGACTGGTTGCTTCGATGATGAAAAAGGAATAAATCATTGATACTGGAAAGTCAGTTAAAACGTGGACGTTCATTAACATTGATTCATAACAGTAAGCAAGGTATATTCTACGCAACTTTGAACGGTCAACCTTTGCAAGGTTACGAAACCCGCGACCTTCCAATGTTTGCCTTAACTGTTCACCTGATAACTTGCGCACCTCGTACCCGTATGAACGTGACCCGTAGGCGCTTTCATCAACCTCAGACTTTATGGGTAGATTTAAAACAGTTATTTTATGGACGTATAATGTTTCTTTTTGGATAATAGGAACAAAACTGGTTGATTGGTATTGAACAGGAATAGGACTATAAAGCAGTCCAAGAACAAAGGCAATGCCAACCCCTCCAGCAATCTGGAAAGGAAGGCGATTGTTTTGTTTAACATAGGTTTCTATTATTGGCTTTTTCATGATTATTGCATTACTGGTTCAGCATAAAAATAACCACCGTCGTATTCAATGGTATCGTCGTTTGCGTCTGCAATAATATTGCCGTCGCAATCCTTTACAAGTCCTCCCCAAAGAAAATCTTCTTGAGGGAAATAATCTTCATTGCGCATCTTTGCGTAAATTTTTTCAACGGCGTGGCGCTTGGAATAGGCAACCACTTCTTCGCATAAATCCTGATACCTTTTAGCATTGCCAAAGTACATCACTGAATAAATTGTCTTTACCATTTTGGTTGTTTTTAGTTGTTAAAAGAAATTTCAAATTCTAATAATCCTGATTTAGATAACATATTTTCAATATCATGGCAAATGTCTTCCATGTCTTCCTCAAACGTGGTAAAATTCCAGCAATTTGATGCAACTTGTTCTTCTTGAATATCAAAAATACAAGCAATGTTAAGGTCTCTAATTATATCTTGAGCCTTTAGTGTTTCTCTTAGTGAAGTGGTAATTGTAATCATTTTGGTTGTTTTTTATTTTCAATACGTAAATTTAATTATAATTATTTAAATAAAAAAATATTTACAAAAATAAATTAAAAAAAATCCCGTACCAACCGATACGGGACAAACAACCTAAATTATGAACGATTTCCAAAACTGCTAATGCTTATCTCTTTGCTTTCAATGTGTATTCCTAACTTTTTAAATTCCTTAATTGCCTCCTCGACTGTATTGCCATTTACAATGACCCTTTCTTTGTTGTATTTTATTTCCCATTTCATCAGTACCATTTTTTTAAAGTGTCATGGCTGCTTATTTAAAAGAGTGAAGAAAACTTTTATAATGTTCGCTTATCTCTTTGCAAGTTTGCTCAATTAAAACAATGCCTTTTAATAAATCGTCCATTATAAAGGTATGCCTAATTTCATGGCTTTCGCCCGTGAAAGATAAACCGTTTTTGGTTCTTTTTGTCCCCAACCAGTTGATTTGACTTTCGGGGATTGATTCACCGTTGACAAACATTGCAAGCGTGTACACTTTCATTTGAAGGCTATCTTTTAACGTGTCCATTGTCCACGGCTTACCAGAGGTTTTAAAATCAATGACCCTGTTATTTTCAACGTCCCAAACATCAATAAAACCCTTTACTTGAATGTCATTAATACTTAGGCTTATTTCCTTTTCAGCCTCAAGCCCTTTCATAGGTCGTATTTTCTCAATGTAAAAATCGGGGAAGGTTTCCATGATTATTCCATCTTTGATATACGCCTCGGTATCTTCGGCAAATTGTTTGCCAAAGTTCATGTAAATAGATGGTTCTTCTGGAAGGTTAAGAAAGTATCGGTTTATGTACTTTTGTCGGTCTGAGTACCAAAGATTAATTTGGCTCACTGATATATATGGTTTTGGTAAAAGCATCTAAGTTGTTTTTGTATCGGTAAATCCCCAGCCATTTTTCAGGCTGGGGCAAACATACCAATATGAGATTAAAAGAATTTTCCGATTTGAATAAACACGGTTGCCGCTGCTGGTTGTGCCTGTTCTTTTTCCAAACCATATTCAAGCATGTGTTGAAAAATTTCACAGTAAATAGCGGACATAAAATTTGCTTTTTCGCTTATTTCCTCAGCATTTAATTTACCATTCCTTTGCGGTTGTGCAGCTGGTGTTTCACCTTTGTTTTCTTCAGGTGCTGGAAGATTATCGGCAGTTATCATATCAAAGGCAATTTTGTAAGATTTGCCGTCGTGTATAATGGTTACGGCGTCATCTTTTTTTAAAGCCATTAACTTGTTATCGTCTGGTTTCCCGTATACGCGGATGTCAGTACCGTTATCCAATGTGATTGCGGCGTTAATGGAAGGTCCGTATTGCCCTTCAAAAACTTTGCCAGCAGTGTATTTTACTCTTCCTTTTAAAATGTTCATATTGTTTTGTTTTAACGATTAATTGATTCGTACCAAAGTTGTTTTTTGTAATCGCTGATTAATTTCCAGTCTATTTCCTGACTATAATCAACGGTCATACCTGAGGCAAATAATTTTTCTAATTCTTTGACCCCTTGGATTCTCCAGAATTTTTTTAATTGAGTTGGCTCAACGTAATGTGAAGGAGCGTTATTTAGGCTTACCCTTTTAGCAAATTCTTGAATATTCATTGTTTTGGTGTTTTTTCCATTTCATTAATTACCTCTTGGCATTCTTTTAAAATTCCATTGACCATAAATTTTAATGAACAATTTTTATAATTTACAGAATGAACCATAAATCTATTTTGCATTTCAACAATTTCTCGCTTATAAAAATCATCAGGGTTCATATAAAAAAGCAATCGAATTTTATATATATATTGAATGCTATAAGAAAACATTTCTAATGCAATTTTATAAGATTCGTCGCGATTATTTCTTGCAGCTTCAAGTTCTTCTTTTAAATAATCTGCATAATCTTCATAAATTTTGCCGTCATAACTTTTGAAAGGTGATACATTCATTTTGGTTGTTTTTAAAAGTTTATAATTAATATTCAAGACTAAACCAGTCACCCTGATTGTCCATGATAACATCTTCCAGCTTTAAATTCTCGTATTTGCCTTCGCAAATTTCTGGTTCAAATCTGTACTCCATAATGTCTTGTATTTCATCGTAATGAGGCATTGAATAATCGCCATAGTTACCATCGCCATAGGCAAATTTAATGTGAACATAATCTTCGACATATTCGTCAAGGCAAACGCTAAGTGCAAATTCTGTAATTTTCATAATTGATTATTTTAAAGGTTAATAATTAAATCCAAAATTCTTTATCAATTAAAAATTTAGCTGCTACCCTCATGTCCTTTTTCTTTACCTCAAGATAAGTGGAAGCAACAACGACTAAGCCGTTAGGTGCTTCAATAATTTTAGAAATAAATCTAAATTCAGATTTATCTTGCAAAATATCCTTTATGGTATTTGCATCTTTCCAGCTTTTGTACTTTCCGACTTCGATTGTTTTCATGATTGGTTGTTTTAAAATATAAAAATTGGGCGGAATGGTTACCGCCCTGTAAGATTATTATATATTTAATGCTAAAATATACATAACCATTTTTCTAAATTCTTTTTTTGTTACGGTTGGATGTTCAGTAGCTACACTTACAGGCCAATTATCTTGCATTCTGGATGAATAAACTATAAAATTCATATATGTTTGACCTTCCAGCTTAGCTTTAATTTTTTCGGCTTGAATTTCACATCCAATGTTTCCTAATTTAATCTCTATCATTTTGTTTTTTTTAAGTGGTAAAATAACGTTTGTTTGTTTCAATATGTAAATTTATAAATAAATATTCTAATAAAAAAATATTTACAATATTATTTTAAAAAAAAGTGGGAAATAATTTATCTCCCACCATGAAAACCAGATTGCATGAAAATTATATCCTGTTCAGAACGATTCTCCAGACCGCCAACTTTTGCGCAATGATAATCGCCCGCTTCTTTCCTTCTTCTTCAACCCTGTGCAACTGGGTTTTAAAATCAATGTAACTGTCTGCTTGTATCTTTTGTTTCTTTGCTATTTCCTGTGCCTCTTCCCAGATAGCGCGTTTTTCTCCTTCGGCGTAACCGATTAACCCAGCAGACATCGCCGCGTCGTACCAATAAAAGGGAACGTCTTCGTATGATTCACCCTTAAAGCCGCTTAACATTTCGGGAAATTCTGAGTAAAATTTCCTTTTTGCCTCGACTTGCCTTTGTTCTTCTTCCATTTTGCCGCGTTTCTTTTCGTCTTCCATATCCACGGTAAAATAAACCTTTTGCCTCCAAGTTATATAAGCCGTTAAAATCCTCCCAATGGCAGCCAAATCAACTTTGCCATAAAGTTTATGGTCATCAATGTTCAACTCTTGCCGTGCGAACTTTTCGAATGCAAGTTTTATTTCATCAACGGCAATCAATTTGTAAGTGGTTATAAACTGAGTCACCTCAACCAAGTGTTCTGGGCTTGCGTCAATGCCGTACAGGGGAAGAATTTGTTTTATAACTTGGTTTATTTTGGGTAATGATTCAACGATACCCGTTTTAAATAATCTTTTTTCTCGATTGTCGATTACAAGTTGAATGTCTTGTATCTTTTCCTCGATTGTCATTGCAATGGCTGGTAAATTCATATAAGTTGGTTTTTATAATTGTAAATATAAATTAAAATAAATTAGTCCCCACAAAAACAATCAATGTTTGGTTCATCAAATAATTGCGGGTTTAAAGCCAAATTTTTTAAGGTAGTCATTGGAAAATCTGAATGAAATTTGCTACCTATTTTTTCCTCCATATCAATCCACCATTGCAAGCGTTCGGGCATTAAATGTGCCTGAGCAACCTTCTTTTTTAATCCTTTGAGAAAGCAAAAGTCACAATTCCCATGCTCACTATGAATGTTTAAATTAAAATCTTGTTGTTTCCAAAAATTTAAAACATCTTGCTTTGTTATGTTAAAATCCCATAATGGAAATAAATATTCCCATCTATCTTTTTTTACTTTGTTTTTCATTTTATAGTATCGGTTAGGTTCATCCTTTCTTATTCCTACGGCTGCGTCCCATTCCTTAAATCCTAAACTTTGTAAATACTTTGACATTGGTTTAATCTTTAAATCGCTCGTGCAGAACCTTGTCACCCTGTTTGGTAAATAATTTCTTTTTTCAATTAACTGTTCAAAAGGCTTGCCATCTCGTGAAGCTGTTTCGTAATTTACAACCTTAAATTTATCTTCTACACAAAATTCAATCCAAACTACATTTAAATTCCAAGCCAAATCGCACGCGTTCACAAAGTCTAATGTTTCAGGCATTTCTTTTCCAGTATTGGCAAAAGTAAAAATCAATTCATCTTTTGCATAATTATCAATCATAATCTTTGCCATCATTGCGGAAGAACGACCGCCGCTAAAACTTACTTGTATCATATTATTGTGTTTGATATTTTTTCATTGCTTCAGCAAGTAGCCTGTCAACTTCATCGTCATAAGCCTTTTTCTTTGCCGCTGGTGACGAAGTTTGGTAAGCCGTGTAAATCTTTCCCGCCTGTCCGTATAAAATGGCTGGGGTAAAATTGGCTTTTAACCATTTATCAGGCAACGACCAAGCAGCCTGTAAAAATACTTTTAATGCCTCATTCGTATCGTTATTTCTATCAACTTTTTCAATCCACCGCAACAAATAAACCATGCCTCCAGCATCTTTGGGACTCATTATATAATGTCCCTTTTGGTCTGTTGGATACGCGGCGCCAGATAATTGTTCGAAGGTTTGGCAGAACACGGTAAAGGCTTCGTATGTTGGGTTTGGCTTGCGCTCGGCTTTTGGCTCGGCTTCGGCTTTTTCTTTTTCTTTTTTCCGCGTGTTTTTTTCTTTTTCTTTTTCAACAAGGCTCACTAAGGTAAAAGGATTTACTTTGCTACTTTGAGAATCTTCAATAGTAATTTTTTCAAAGTGCGAAAACTCGTTTTCAAAAGAAATATTAGTTGTATTATTAGTTATTTTATTCAATGTATTATTATGTTCCCGTTTTCGATAAGGCAGCTTTACCGTTTTTGAATAATCAGCTTTATCGTTTTCGGTAAACCAGACTTCACTTTTTACAATTCTTAACCCTCTTTGTCTTCCATCAAAGAATATTTGATTTATAAATCCACGTTTCTTTAAATCGCTTATTATGTTTGCCATTCGGCTCTCAGATAACTTAAAAAAGTTTGCTAAATATTCATTTGACGCAAAACAACCACGTTCCGAATTATCCAATGAATCGATTTCAACCAGTAAGCACTTTTCAATAATTGATAAATTTTCGTTTAACCAAACTTCTTTTGGAATCCATACTCCTTTAAAATCTCTATTTTCTTTCATGATTAGTCTATTTTATTAAGGTTAGCAAATTCACCATGATATTTTAAGGCTGCGGCGTTGTATGCAATAGCAGCTTGTTTTATATAATAAAAATATCCAAGTTGTATAATTTTGCGATTTAAAGTAATTGAAGCCTTGTACATTTTCCTTGATTTCACATATAAAACACCTTTGTACCCAGACTTATTAACTTTTGATACACCTTTATTCATCATATTTTGTTGATGAGTGCAAATTCGTAAGTTGCTACGTCTATTATTTAATGTGTCACCGTCGATGTGGTCTGTATGTAAACCTAATTTATCGCCAACTATCATTCTGTGCATTTTTTGATTTATGTATTTGCCATTTATACATATTGATTTACGGACTGCATAAAATTTACCATTTGCCCTTTTATCAGCATGCCATTTTAATTTATTTAATTCAATAAAGTCCTCATCGTCAACGATTGCGACTTTCCCCTGAGTTAACTGAATTTCTTTAGCCATGATTGTAAAATAAAAAATGCCCAATAGGTGGACGCTATCGGGCAAAGGTGAAACAAAGATTTGTTTCCATTTCCTTTGAATGGCGTCCACTCCGTTCAAAGAATATGTAAAATTACAAAATATTATTTACATTTTTACATTTTTTTTAATTGTGCAAGGGCTGGACTCGATACCAGCAACTTTTTCGGAAACCATTTTATAAGCAATTAAGCTGTCCTTGCGTTTACCATTTCGCCACCTTGCGCCACAAATATAGAAATAATTTTCTTAAAAATAATATTTAATTTATAAAAAAATAAAGTTTATATTTGCCCTATGAACTACCTGATTATAACCTCAATTACTGGAAACAAAGACGTACTGGTTGACCCTGATACGACCTTTGATAATTGCACTTACCTTGCTTTTGTCGATGAAGTTAACCATGACTTAAACGTCTGGAATCAAGTCCAGAACCATCAGTTTAGTATGATTGACCCGTTAAGGCATAGGCGCAACGCGAAGGCTGAAAAGATACTTTGCATTCCACAGGCTTTAAACATTGACTTTGATTACATTATATGGCATGATGGAACGCACCAACTGGCAATCCACCCCGAAGAAATTATTAAGGAATACGGGGACGCCGATTTGTATGTTTTCCGTCACGCGCAAAGACGTTGTTTATATCAAGAAATAGCCGCCGTACTTGAGGGAAAGTTAGACAATGAAGACCTTGTAAAAAGTCAAATGAATTTTTATCAATCGGTTGGAATGCCGCCGTACTTTGGGCTTTACGAAATGGGATGTTATATTAGGAAGGTAAATCAAATTACGATTGATTTTGGTTTGGCATGGTTTGAACAAGTCTGCAAGTTTTCCAGCCGTGACCAGATTAGTTTTCCTTTTGTCCTTTGGAATTATGAGGAAAGGATAAAGGTAGCAATCTTAAAAGGTAATTGTTCAAAGTACATCGGGACGCCGTTTGAAAACGAGGGGAATAAATATTTTATAAACCATGCAAACCATATAAAATAAATGATACCATTATTTAAAGTAGCCATGAATCCAGAGGCATCAAAAGCCGTGGACAAAGTTTTATCCTCAGGCTTTATCGGTCAAGGGGAAGTCGTTGAGGAATTTGAAAGACAGTTAAAACAAAGCTTCAATAACCCTTACCTTGTTACCGTTAACTCTGGAACATCAGCCTTGACATTGGCATTGAGATTGATTAAGGATAAACACCCAAATAAAAAATACATTATATCAACCCCTTTGACTTGCACGGCAACCAACTGGGCAATATTAGCGGCTGGGTTTGAAATAATTTGGGCAGATATTGACCCTAACACTTTAAA
>Ga0209401_1000205_pt1 | contig 40638 bp, 52 predicted proteins | sample M_140807_MF_Meta_FD_187318 | JGI IMG/M metagenome (GOLD analysis project Ga0209401, IMG submission 187318) | Freshwater microbial communities from Lake Montjoie, Canada to study carbon cycling - M_140807_MF_MetaG (SPAdes) (version 2) | ecosystem: Environmental > Aquatic > Freshwater > Lake... | reverse complement strand
GTGGACTAAAGATTATACCTAAGTATAGACTCTAGAATGGATGTCTTGCTGAAGCGGTCGCGCCGGGTAATGTTGGTAATGACGCAACCTAATGTTGGTAACGGTGTAACCTGATGTTGGTGATAGTGAAACGTGATGTGCAACCTGATGTTGGTGATAGTGAATTACCAAAAAATCGGGGCCAAAAAAAACAGGGGTCAAAAAAAATGGGGGCCGCCCGGGCGAGTCTAGACTCTATACCCGAGCGGCCACCAATGGAAAGCCCCGGCCCCGCACTAGGCGGAACCGGGGCAGGTTAATCGGCTCATTCAAACACTAGCCAGAGGATGAAATCGGCGAGGATCCAATTCACGCCTTCCCTCCCTTCGCTTCGGCCATGGCCTCGGCCTCCTGCCTCTTCGCCTCCATGGCCTCGGCCTTCGATGCGGCCTTCGCGAGCAATGCGGCGGCGGCGAGCCCGTCATCCTTCGTCATCTTCATGGCAAACTTATACAGGCGATCGATCATGACGGATTCCGATTCTGGTTCGTCCCCCGACACTTGCTTCGCGGCCTTTCGGCAAGCGTCAAGCGAAGGCTTCGTCTCTTCGTTCCCATCCTGCGCAACATCGGCCATATCGCGAATCTTGGCGGGCTCACCCTTCGCTGCGCTGGCGATTGCCCGGAGTCCTTCCATCGGAAACTTGGCCGCGCGTTCCGTGCCGATGGCCGCAGTCGCGTTCCCGATGTCCTTCAGATAGTAGACGGTGGCCTTCGCGAGTCCCGCACCCGTGAGGCAGCGCACGACCCATGCCGCGAGGCTAATCCCGTAGGCGCGAGGAAGGCCAGTAGCGTTCGCTTCGGCGATGGCTACTGCGGCTTCACGGGCTCCGCCTTCGACTGCGGTTGCCTTCGCGATGACGTTCGCTTCGGCGGCCTTCATGGCATCACTAAGCACGACGATGCCTTCGGCCTTCGCTTCCGCCTTCGTCATGCCTTCAGCGGCCTTCGGAGCCTCTGCGGCCTTCGGCTCCCCCTTGCCTGCCTTCGGCATGGCAGGAGCCTCAGGGGCGGCGACTGCGGTGACCTTCGGCCCCTTACCCTTCGGCTTGGTGGTCGGCTCAACGGGCACGATCATTGCTCCCGCAGGGCCGTAGACGGTGGTGGTGGCGGTGGTGGTTGCGTTCTTCATGGCGTTGCATCCTTTCGATGCGCCTTTGGTTCGACTACCGACCCCAACGCGGGATCCGCCGTAGCCGTTCCTTCAGGCTCACGCATTGTCGCACAAATTCGGGAACGCGCAAGTACCTTTCGAGAAAGTTTCTCAGATTAATTCGGTCTAGGCTCTAGACCGCCTTAGGCCGATAACTAAACGGCGAGAGAGAGGCTCACGGTCTAGACCCTAGACCTGCCCCCGCTGCCCATCGGATAGCCATTGCATAGCCTACGGTTGCCCATTGGCTTGCGCGTTGGCTATTCATAGGGCGCTCGCCGCGTGTGATGACCGTGCTGCCTCGTGCGCGGCTGCGGGGTACCCCCACGGGGGGACGCGCGGGCCGTGCGTATAATTAAACCACTTCAGATTTTTTTTCCAAAACTAAAAGGCATCCGTATCTGCCAAGTGGGATTCCCATTACCCACATTGCCGATCATCGGCATCCTCGGGAGGTTGGATCATTGGCAGACGGCCTAGGATGGCTCAGGATCGCGTCCAGCAGACTGGATGGGCTTGGAGTCATCCTCGTCACCCAGATCGTTCTGGGGGCATTCTGGAGCCCTTCCTAGAAAGACCTGTTCAGTCAGGGCCGGGTTCTGTCGGAAGATCTGCATCAGGGAGACCTCAAGGGTACGGATCTTGGATTCCGATAAACCCAAATCGTGTATTTCATTCACCATTTCTAGAATTTCATGAAGTACTGTACTACAGTACATATAATCTTCTAGTTCTTCTGAGATACAGATCTTAGGAGTAGGAAAGAAGAAGAATTCTCCAAATTCATTCTTAGGCATCTTTGTGGTGATCACAGGTATACTGTAAGGGTACCACTTGATTACTAGGTTCTCCATTTGGCTGCCTTTGTACACGTTATTTGGACTTGTCGATTCCACGTACACGTTAAAGCAACCAGAACATGATTAACTTTGAGACTTTAGCAGCAAAGCCAAGAGCATATTCTTAAAGTCATCCTTATGTTGCGAATTAGGCTCCTGAGGACCCATAAGTTCAGTAGCCGGGTTGTTGGCAAGCGCAGGAGTCAAAGATGACTTCTGTTTATCTCCTGCACCTGCAAGATGCTCCTGATAGGTCTGTGTTGCCTTATCTTCAGGCTGTTGATCAGCCATCATCATCTGCAACAGCATCATCAGCATTCGATTCTTTGCATTGTTGCCGCCTTTAATGCGGTCGCGATACTTCTGGGATCCCCCTAAAGCAGGATTTAGGGCTTCTCCTCCAACGTTCGGTCGGTTGGTTTCACTTGCTGCTGCTGACATTGCACCCTCCTTTTACTTCTTCTTGCGATTCTTAATACGATTTCCGAACAGGTTCTTCAGCGGATTATGAACATCCTGCAAACCCGTGTCCTTGCGAACCTTCGGGGAGTTGCCCAAGTGCTGTCTACTGCCGTGTCCGGCACTCGTATTGGGGTCAGGCTCGGTAGGAGGAGGGGGCATTTGTTTTCCTTACTTAGGCTTGCGGTTCTTAATGCGGTCACCAAACAGCGCCTTAAGCGGATCCTGAAGGTTCTGCGGAGGCGAGTTAACGGTCTTTGCCTTGCCATCAAGAGCCATTGCTGCCGTCATGGGAGTCATGCCACGAGCAACCATAGGTGCGAGGGACAGATTGCCCTTCTTCTTATTTTCCGACTTGGTGTTAGTAACAACCTGCTTAACAGGAGGAGCAGGATCATCAATCGATTCGGGGTCGGGTTCACCCTTTGCCATGTGTATATTCCTTAAAAAGGTTTAATGTTTTGCACGGTTTACAGACCGAGGCACAATCCTGAGATTAGACATACGATTGTCTTTTGGGTTGCCGTTCTTGTGGTCAATGTCTTTGTTATCGCCCTTTTGAACAGCACCCTTTCTGATCATAAGACGCCGCATCTTGTTTCGAGAAGCGCGATCCTTTTTTGCAGAGGGGCTGCTTTGAAACTTAGCGTACTCGTCTTTATAATTCCTAGGTTTAGCCATTAGCAGTCCCATCGCTTTCTTGCAGCCAAGCCGCGTTCGCCCTTCCAAGAACGACTACGCGCACAGAATGACTTGTGCCTTGAGTTGTTCTTGTCAGTAGAAGGGGCTTTCAGATTGCTCCCGGTTTCGCGATTGTACTTAGCGCGGCCCTTAGCAGTTAACCCGGCTCCCTTGGGGATGGATAACTTCTCGCCGCGGCCGACCGACAAATTGGGCTTCTTATTACTTGGCATTTAAACTCCGAAACTGAATCAAAACCTTTGGAGGAAGTTCCTCCCGAAGTTCGCGCATTGCCTTGGCTAGGGCTTTAGACGCTACAAGAGCCTCATTGCTCCTTAGATGCTGTTCGTATTTACAAACCACTTCACAGGCTTTGGTGACTAGATGCTGATCCATGAGTCCTGATCCCTTGCCTTTCTACCTAAAGCGTTGTCTACAAAGCGGTCAATTTCTTTTTGAAATTGGTCTTCAGCGTGGTTTCGCATCTTGCGGTGCACATCCTGCCCCATCTGCTCTACCCATGAGGACACAGCCATCGACAGCACATCGATTCTATCGTCGTACGCCAAGGCTCCCTTAGCACGGGTAATGCGGGACATCTGCCACATCAGGCTGTATTGCAAAGACTTTTCTGAGGCGTATTTCTTGGTGGACTCGTAGTCATCCCGGATGACTCCTGCGTCAATAACCAAGCGGTGCTGATTCATCACAGGCTCTAGGACATCAATAATGCGCCTTTCCTTTTGGATGTTGTGGCGCACTTCCTCAACTGAGCAGGGATAAATCTTTACAAGATACGGCTTCAGCAGTTCTGTAAACATACCATCACCGAAATTGGATTCGGTAATAATCTTGTTGACTTTCTGACTCTTGGCTACGTTCACGAGTTTAGACAGGGTCTCCTCGCTGTAGCCGCCCTTGACTCCTCCGGCAGCCGTGACGTACAAGAAGCCGTTCAACATCTTGACCACGGCATATGCGGTTTCGTTGTCGCCACGACCGCTTGGGTCAATAGCCATAATCCCGCCCTCGTAGGGAATCCACTTGCCTAGGATGTCCATCGGACCATAGTATCGGTCACCATTAAAACCAACACAAGGAATGTCCTTGACAATGTTGTTGCTATTGGTTGCCCAAACAACACCCTCAGGCGCACACTCCGAATTTAATCCAAGTACCGTAAGATCCGACAACTTAAGTGGATAACGGTCTGCGTCACTCAGGGTGCTGTCGAGCATGAACTGCAAGGCAAAGCCTGTGCGTCCATAAGAGGCTTCGCGCTCCATGAGATCCATGTTGTTAAAGCGCCTAGGATCCGTAGCCTCGCCTTCTACACCATTCCTCAGGGTCAAAGCCAACTTCTCACCAAAAGCCGTTCTGAGGCGTTCGTCGGGATATCTAGCACACCAAATACGGGTGTTATAGCCCTTCTCATGCAGACTGTGGTAAATCGACTGCTCCGTCTGCGGCGTACCGAGAAAGATCACCTCCCCTCCGGGTTTGAGAACGGCTTCAAATTCGGCAATAGATGTGTGCAACTTCTCACGCATTGCGAAGGTGGCTGAGTTATTTAAACTTTCCACATCGTCCGCAATAATCAAGTCAGCACGGCTACCCGTGATCTGGCTTGTGATTCCCTTAGATACCACACTTGGAGCCTGAGAGGCAGGGGCAAGACCCACATCGAACGCAATCTTGGAGTTGCGCTGATCCTCACGGGGCTTCAGATGCTGACACAGGGGCAGTTCGTTGATCAGCCGCAGGGTAAACGTACTGAAATCATCAGCACGTTGTTTGGACGCGGAGACCACCAAGACGTTCAAACGGGGGTCGTGCAGGAGGCGAAAGACTACATAGGCACTAGTAAGCCAACTCTTGCCTACCCCACGGAAGGCTTGTACGACCCGCCTACGCTCTCCCTTCTGGAGATAAGAGGCAATGTCTAGTTGGATGGGCGTTGGCTCAGGTAGACCCAAATGATCCCAAGCAAGGAACACAAAGTTCCTAAAGTCCTTTAGTTTTCGTTCAAGTTCACTCACGCAGCCTCTTCTTCATCAAACGGCATAATCTTCGCAAGGTTCAGCATGGGAACGCTTGCGTCAACCACACAATCAATGCTGTTGTCCTTTAGGAATTGACGGGCTACGTTCAGTTCAGAAGAACTGGCAGAGCCATCCTTGATCTTTTGAAGCAACGCTTCTGCAAGAGCAGAATGAATTTGTTCTAGCGTTTGTTTATTCATGTAAAAACCTTAATTGCAAAATTGAGACACAGGGAAACCCCGGCACCTACTGCGGCTGCTATGCCCATTGAAAAGGACTTTGAATGCTCAAGTTCGCGTAGACGGTCCTCATGGTTCTTGAGTTGTTCCTCATGCAGCCTCTGCATTTGTAGGATAACGTCTACTTTGCCTTCAAGTCTGCCAACCGCTAACATAAGTTCGGCTTCAGTATGCATCGTAGTTTCCTTTATACAATACGCTGAACAGTAACTACGTTTGTATAAAGATAACTACTTCCGGAAACCGTCCAGAGGTTTGTCTTTACATATCCAAAGGTTCGCACCGTAATAAGATCACCTGCGGCTGCGGCAGCCCCTGCGGAAAGCGTACAAGTACCGCTTGCGATTGTGTAGTCGGTGTAGGGAACAATAGCCCCATTCTTAGTGACAATAAAGTCTTCTTCAGTAGTCATAGAAGAAGGAACAGTAGCCCCGCCGCTGATGGCCAAAGTAAATGCGGTCTGCCCCGATGTAGCGGTAAATTGCCACACTTTAGGAGTGGACTCAAAATATGGCAATACCTGAATATCTCCTGCGTCAGGAAAAGTACTACTACCGCCTGAGCCTCTTTGTATAATTTGAGTGATTGTTGGCGAACTTGCTACTTTCGGAGTAGTGCCACTTGTGGTTCTATACGATCCTTGAGTCGAATACATAACTTTCCAAACTGCACCTTGGGCTATTCCGGTAAAGTAAATACCTTGTCCCGCTGAGGTAGTTGGACTACTGTTTGAGTTGGTGTAGTTGCAAACAATAACAAATTCTTTGTACAGCGTGTCATATGCACCACCCGCTGCCAAACTAATTTCAACCGCATTATACCCAATAGCACTTGAAGTTAGATAACTACGAATTTCAAGGGTTGGATTTACCTGCAAATAAGTACGCACCGCAGCAACGTCTGTGCTGTTTAGCAAAGCGCGTCCTACGGACGTACATGGAATCTCCACAGGCGCACCCGCAGTAATAGCACCAACAACCTTATTGGCGCTCAAACCCTGCATCTTGTCAAAGGTAACACTTGCGTTATCAATGTCCGTAGTACCTACGGTTGTCTTAATAGCAAGCGCCTGCAACTGAAGGGCTGTGCGTTGGTCTGCTTCGTTTGTCTTAGTAAGAAAGGTCTGCGCCAACGGCGTACAGGTAACTTCTTCGACTACTCCCGATCCCGCCGTAACACGACCAAGCAGTTTGTTGGTGGTTACATTCTGAATCTTAGCGTAGGTCACATTAGCATCTGTAATCTTTGCAGTAGTTACGCTATTTGAGTCAAGTTTTGCAGTAGTTACCGCAGCATCATTAATTTTAGCGGTTGTGACGTTGCCATCAACAATCATCTCCGTCTGCACACTAGAAACAAGACTCCGCGCTACTCCAAGATTACGAATGCTGATTGCAACACCCGCTGTAACACTTGAAGCAAAGACAATTGTAGTGGGGGTTAGGCTATAGGCGCTTGGGGGCTGCACGACACCGTTAAGAGTAACAAAGAACAGATCTTTGTTCAGTCCTGAAGGTGCCGGACTAAGCGTATAGGTGGTTGCACCCGTGGCCGTAATCGACCACAACTCCGGCTGCATGGTAGAACCGCCAAAGAGGGTGGCAAGGTTGAATTGGTTTACCGTAACAGCATCTTGTGCGGTGGTGCCATCAGCAACTTCAGTAATCTTCTTGCTTCCCGCAGTCCAAGCAGTCTGCGTTACGTTGAGACCCAACGCACCGGAGCCGCTGTCGTTGGACTCTTGAGCAACATGGACAAGACCTTGTACTGCCTTATCAAGATCTCCGGCAGTAAGCACCGAGCCATCGTTAAAGTCAATAATGTTTGACTGAAAGGACGAAAGATCCAAATTGCCGCCTACCCGTGCGGTTTCACGCTGTAGGCGAATAGTTACACCTGTTCCGGGAGCCGTAGTAAACTGAACCGAAGGTGCAGTAGACATGGTAATAAAGGAGTACCCTGTCGTTTGCAGCACATCATTCAAATACACCTTGATAAAGGCGGTGCTTACCCACCCATCAATGCCAGATAGAGCAAAGATTGTAGTTGAATTGTTGCCCGTATAAAGTTTATAACTGTTTGCCATGTTGGTTTCTCCTTAGATTCGTTACCTGTCTCGGGGTTGAGTGTCGGCTAGACGGAAGTAGTCTGCAATTTCGGCTTCTCCGATGTTCAAAAACTGCTTAACACCCGGTAGATTCTGTCCAAATATGGACAACCGGGCTGAGTGAACGGTGCGTCTAGTAAATTCACGACTTAGGCGCGACCCTGTTGCTTTAGCGACCGTAGCACCATAGAGGTCTTGGCCCAAGCCATAGGTGCGCTTAAGGGTGTCCTCAAGAGGAAAACCAAACGCAGACTGTCCACTATAGCGATATTGAGAGAAGATGGGATCAGGATCTACAGTCCGCTGCCACACTCCGTCTACCGCCATAAGCGCAAGAAAGAATTCTGAGGGTCCCGCTAGTGCGCCACGGACAAAGCCGTCAGCAGTAAGCGTAGTGGCAAGTTCATCTGCCTTTTCGCTATCTGAGGTGTTCTTGTAAGAGCGCCAATCGGCGTAGTTACGCGCGTAAGCAATAACGCCGGAGAACACCAAGGCAGAACCAATTTCAGCGGCAACACGCTTACCGCCACCCTGCTGTACGCGACCGATGTTCTGCAACAAGAAGTTATCAATGCCCTTCAAGTTAAAGGATCTAAATTGAGTAAGGGCGCTGCCCCAAAAGCCAAAGAGACTCTTTGCAAAGTCACCACGGGTTGGCATATCTTGAATACGGGTACGGATAGCACGATCTACCATATCCCTCAGTAGATCCATCTCTACCTTATCCATAGCCGCCATACCTACAACGCGCTCTCCCAAGAACCCTGCTTTGGTCTGGGCGTTCTTTCCAACATAAGCAATAAGGGTTTCGTATTGCTCAGGAGTTAAACCAAGTCCCTTGAGGGTGGCGTTGTCTAGCCGGGATATTCCCTTGTTGGCCACTTCCCACAGGTGTTGCATGGTTGTAGCAGCCGTTAGTTGCTGTGTCCAACTTGTCAGGGGCGCAAGGCCCGACACATCGGCCAATAGGTTTGCTGCCATATCAAGCCCACCACGGATACCCATGCTCTTTTCTTCGGTCTTATCCAAACCGACACTTATAAACTGACGGCGCAGACGGTCTGTAGATGGGGACATCCATGCATCAATCCATGATGCAAAGTTCTGCGTAGGACGGTCGAGGTTCCACCAATTGTTGACCATCTCCTGCAAGATAGGCATCTGCCTGATGGTCTTTCTCAATCCAAGAGTTCCCACAACTCGTGCGGTTTCTCCCAACTGAGCCAAACCAAACTGTCCACCCTTTACAAGGTAACCATAAGACATCAAGATGCCCTTAGCCTTGTCGCTAAATTCGGCTGTACCTGAGTGCAGCGGCTCAAAGCGCATAGCACTTAGAACTTCGCGAAGCCCACTTTCGTGGTTGGGATTGATTGGACCCGCAACCAGTTTAGCCGTATCAATTACTTCATCAATACTCGTAAACGGTTTAAAGGGCTGCTGAACGCCGTCTACCATTGGTCCCTTAAGCCCATTGGCAGCCGCTGCCTCGTTCATGGCATTTAAGAAACGCTTCTCATTTACAGCACCCATAACGGAGGTGGTGTATCGCTTAAAGATAAGCCCCAGATCGTTGCTTACAAGATCAGCCAACCTTAGATTTGCAGTTCCAATATTTAGGTGATCAGCGGTTCCGGTTATTGCGGCTGTTTCATCAAGTGTAATACGGCTGCGACCAAAGGGCGTTCTGCTTGTTCCCTTAGCCTTAAGAGGTGCTACGAGCCCTGCAAGCGCGTCAACCAGTTCTTGATCTTGAGCAAGAAGCGGCGCGTTTTCAGTTTCAAAAGCAATTTGCTTTAGTCGATTAGCAAAGACAACCGCCGCTTGCCGCACATCTCCCTGAATCGTTTGCTCCACACCATCAATAACAATCGTGCGGCCACCGCGCTCAAACGATGCCTGAAGCAGCGTAATTAGATCGTTCATGCCCTCTTCAGTACCCGTGAGCCGCCGAATACGTTCAAAGCGCCATAGGCGTGGAAGATAATTCACAACAGCCGAATTAGTAAACCCGGAGACTCCGGCTTCAAATGCAATGTTATGCATCCGTTGCTGCAGTTTCTTAAAAGCATCTGCGGCTTCGTTTACGGCTTCTACAGCATCCGGAGTTCCGCTTCGCATTACAGCAGAAACCCGTTCATCAAACTCACGGGCAATCTCCTTGTTTCTCTTACCAAACCGAGAGAGCATTGCGTTGATCAGCGTTGGAGAATCAGTAACGGTTTCTCCCTTAACTCCCATAGCAAACTTTGTAGAAGCGTTGCGATAGGCTACTGAGAAATGAAAGAGCGTGGACTGAACAATCTGTATGCCGTGTTCAAAGATTGTCGTGGGCTGTACGCCATCATGGACACGCCGAGCGTTAAACGCAATGTGAGCCATATACCGCGCCATGCCGTTTTCCGATTGCATAGCAAGCGCGGCTTGGTTTAGGAAGTTACTCAAGATAGGCACACGAAGAGTCACTCGCGGGGTGTTCTCAAACGCAGGAGATCCCGTTGCTGCGGAAATAGTTCCTCCGCTTGTAACAGGCGGCATTGAACGCATTGACATCTTCTTCAGCAGGTTATTCGGAATCTCGATAGGAGTACTTCCGGGAACATTCTGAATGCGCTTGTTAATAATGTCTACAACAGCCCTACGCCTACCCAAGGTATCAAGAGTCTTACGTCCAAGTTTATTAATACGCTTTGGAGGATTCTGCACGATACCTCGCAGATCGTCAATGACTCCTGCGACCATTTCGCGGTCAATCACCCCACCCCGTTTTTCGATATCTTCCAATACCTGAAAGATCAGCGACTTTGGATTCGCGGGATCAAGGTGCATCTTGCTTTTGAAGCCCTTGTGGATTGCCGTGATCATATTTTCGCGGCTTGCTACAGACAGGACATTGCGGTCTACTGTGCTGAAGCGCGGGAGTACGCGATTGATCAAGGCTTCACTAATCAGTTGAGCCTGTTGTGGATTTCCTACTTCCTTAATTACCTCTTCCCAAAGACGAGCATTAAAGGCTTTACCTGCAAGACGGCTTTGTTCTGCGGCCAGTACGCCACGACTAACCTTCTTGAACAACTCCTGATCAACCGGAATACCCAGTTCTTGAAGCGAGTTAACAATGGTCTTTACGGTAGAAGCCGCACCACGAACAACCATCTTTCCCGGCTTGACCTTTGCTCCGGGACGAATGAAACGCAACTCGTCACCAACCTGTGGAAGTTCCTTGAGTCCTGCCTTCTGTAGCGCGTTACGCAAAGTTACAAGATTATCCTCAGTAATCTGACTTACCTTTACGGTAACGCCCTTGATTTGCTTACTGAGTGTTCGGTTATTACTTGCAATGTCAAGGGAGATATCAGAAGAAGCATAACGGGCTTCGTCTACGCGACCAGACACCCTGCCGCGAAGTTTTTCTGAAGCAAACTCAATACGAATTGCCCCGTCTTTTGCGGTTACATCTAGGGTGGTGCTGTTCTTTCGAGTAGCCCCCTTCAGCAAAGTAACAAGTTCTTCCGGACTGCTTATTGTCTTAAACAGGCGTTTGCCAAAGTCTGTAGCGTTCTTTATTTGTCGCTGCCAGATTCCGGTTACAGGGTTGAAATAACCAGCGGTGGCTTCATTGAAAGGAGGGAAGAACGTAGCCTCGCCTCCAATGCCAATGGTACCTCTACGGACACCGCCGGAAAGGACTGGGACGTTCGACACCGTTCGGGATCCGGGAATAAACATATCTCCGGTCTTTTGCCAATCCGCGTGGAGTTCTACGCCAAGTTCATCTGCTGTTCCAAAGCCACGAGCAAACATAACGCCGTCTGCATTAGCGGTAGAACTGAATGCCCAATCAGGAGCCACATTAAGTTTGTAGCCTCCGGGCAGATCAGTAATCCCCATTCTTCGAAGATCCTCAGCGGCTTCCTGAATGTTCTGCCGAACAAAGGTTCTTCCAAAGACAGCGCCACCAAGGACTCCGGAGATACCTCCTGCAACCGTAAGATTAAACAGAATCTCAGAAGCATCCGGATTAGAGTTGGGATCGACTCCTTCCTTTACGGCTTGAAACATTGCCTCTTCAGCAATACCCAAAGCGCCATAACGAAAGGCTAGATTAGTACGACCAACGGTCTCAGCCGCTGCTGTTACAGCCTCTGCAAGGGGTTCCAAACGATAGCCCCCTGCTTCATAGACGGCTTTACCTGCAAGCCTAGTGCGCGTACCCAACCCGGCGAGGGCAACAGGTTCCGCTATGGCTCCGAGAGTCATCATTGTGGAGATATCGGCAGCCATACCCACAGCCTTACCGAGACCTACATTGCCCTGCATCCGTGCTTGTACTTCGGGTAGACCGATTCGTACAAAGTCGAGCCTGTCCTTAAAATCTGCATGAGAAGTGGCAGACAAAACATATGGGTACTCCTCAAACGGAATTCCCCGTAGATCGTCTGTAATTGACTCAATATTGTTGTCCATCCCGTGCGACATCGGGTCGGTAAGCGGGTTGTAGTCAAGACGACTCCTTGAAATATTCAGCGGATCCTGAGAACCACTTGGATCAAAGATTTGAAGACCCTTTTGAATGCCGCGAAAGATCCCGGCTCCAATAACAGAAGAACTGCGGGCTCCGGACACAAAACTTGAGAATGGGGCCGCATCATTTTCCTGTTCCCATGCGGTTCTTGCTCGGCGCTGATTTGCTTCTTCATTAAGAATACGCGCTTCTTCCGCAGGGGTAAGGCTAAAGATCGGTGACCCAAATATTGCGTCTGCCATAGAAATCCTAAAAGTGTTAGCGGTTTAAATATTTAGTTTACGCCGCCGAAAGCGCGACCGAAAGGAGTAGCGGTGATCAATTCCATAAATGTGGGCTGGTCTGTAGTGCGGATTCCATTCGCTCCGAACATATTCGCAGGGTTCTTCCTATTCGCCTCGATCACATCTGCAGTTGGCTTCCTTGACTCCAAAGCCTTCAGCCAAGCAGCAAAAGCCTGAACCATTTCAGGAGTATCAATACGGACATCGCTTGGAACAACAATCTGATCCACAAAGCGGTTGTCACGCGAATCACGAACTCCAAACATAGGTTCGCCATCGGGTCTTTCACCAATAACTACAAGTTTGGCGTCCATACCCTTGTATTTAGTATCAAGCCAAAATTCAAGAGCCTTTGGAGTGATGTCGCTTCTAAAAGCCTTAGTAGGAAGAATAGCGCCGTTCGCCACAAAGTAATTAGCAGGATCCTGCATCTCTGCTTTAGCCGCTTTAAAGGCAGCATCTGCGTTTAGAGTTACCTGTAGGTTTGCCGTAACCCGCGATCTAAGTTCTCGTGCAAAGTAGACAGAGGAATCTCCGGATGTGATCCCTAGATCAACAGCAAGATCACGCGATAGAACAGAGATCTTCTCAGCGTCCTTCCCGCTTCCACGGAAGATGGTGGTGTAGTCGTAAATGTTGTTGGGATCAAAATCTTCAGTCTTAAACTGCAGCCCCTGACTGACATCGTTGACCGCATCCCTCAACTTCTTCCCTCCACGCATCTGACCAACAATCTCGTCTAGGACACTATAAACAGCCTTTCCATTCTTTGTTCCGGCATCAATAGCAAAGGCTTGATTCATAGGGCGGTTCATTCTACCTATGGCGTAGGCATTAAGAATGTCTCCCAAACGAGGATCAAATTCCTTCTCAACCGTTGGGTTCATAATGGAATTAAGAGTGCGATTCAAAGAAACCGCATAATCCTTGTTGTCATAGGTTTCACCAAGGGCTAGGCGTGTAAACATGATTTTACCACGCATATCTGCCTTTTTAACCTGAATATCCTGAGTGTCGGAGGGCAGAGCCATCAGCGTTCCACCAAAGCCCGGTGTTTGCGCGGCTTGTTCTTCGGCTTGGTCTAGAACCGCTGAGTACTTTGCGTAAGACGTAGCGTTGAAGTGCTTGGTACTCTCGTCCGTGTCCAACCGCAGGAATGAACGCATTTGATCTTGCTTATCGCGCCCCCTTGCCAAATCCGGAAACGGACCTTGAGTCTTTGGATCAAGAAAGCGTGTAACCTCTTCGGTAAAAATCGCGACCTGTCCCGGTTGATTTCCTACACCATTATAGAAAGCGGATCCCACGCGCTCAATATATCGCTGCGCTCGTGCGGGAGCCTGTGCTTGCCAATTCTTTTCAAAGGCATAGAGATACTGTTCACGTTGAACAGGACCAGTTTTAAATTCATCCATTCGCTTGATAAGCGCGTCCTTAGCAACAGCCTTCAACTCCTCGTCAGGACGAAGAAGCGAGGCAAGCGGGGTAGTTGCGGCGGTCTCTAGCCTCGCACTCTTAGTAACGGTTGTTTCAAGAGAATTACGGCGATTATTCTCTGCCGCAACGCGCAAGTTTGTATCCGCATTTTGAAGTTCAGACATCACATAATCGCGCTGTTCCTGTGAATTCCCTGAGGCATCTACAGCCTGTAGAATAGATTCTTTGGTTAGAGCCCCACTTAGATAAGCCCTAACCTGCGAGTCTGTCCAATCAGAAAACTGAGCCTTCTTTTCAACAGCAAGCCTGTCTTCGTTGTCGTAGATGCGACCGAGATTCAACTCAACTTGCTGTTTGGCATAAGCAGTATCTGAAAGAGGTCCTGTGCCTACCCTCAAACTCCTAAGAGTATCCATAACTCCCGGAGTGTTTCCATTTGCCGCTTCTTCTACAAGAGTATCAATTGCTACATTGTTGATTAGCGAGTGACTCGTTGCAGCACCATAGGTGTTAATGCGCTGTTGAAAGACAGGTTGAGCCTCTGCGGCAAATGCCGGGTCTTGTCCGTCCTCAATTAACTGAAAAGTCGCCGCCTGTGTAGCGTTAGTGAGGACTCTCCGCTGCTCATTGGTGATGTTCTCAAGATGGCGCATCCCCATGCTTGCAATAAAGGGATTAAACGATTCGTAGAAAGCAGCACTCAGATAAGCCGAGTCGCCCATTCTTGCATTGGCTTCCTTACTAAAAGTACTAGCCAAAACATTAAAGTGACTAGAGTCCTTAAAGAAGTCCGGATTTTGGGCTGCCTGATCGTTGTATCGCTGTTGGAACTCAGCACGAGCGTTCAGTCCTTCAATAGCACCACTAGCCTGTTGAGCGCCAATGGCAAGCCACGGGTTCTCAGCAGGATTGATTAGACCATCAGCCACCAACTGCTTGTATGACTTTTGGTTACTATTAACAAGGAACTGTCCCTGTTGTATGTCTTCTCGGTTTTGATCCTGCTTAAGAGATCCGGCAAACCGTGCAGCAGATACCGATAGGTTGCTGAACGACTCGCTGAACATCAAAGCAAGCCTTACCGACTGCTCATCATACATTTGAGCAGCAACAGGCGCGGGTTGCACATAAGTGCTGACAGGTTGCGCCACAACGCCGAGAGAGGGATTAGGTAGAGCCATAGTTGTATTTCCGTTATGGGCGGGCGAGGAGTGGGGGCGGTGCAGATGTACCTACGCCGGAAGGTGTCCTGTAGGATCCCAACGAGCCGTAGACGCTGAAGCCTGTACTGATGCCGTTCATAATACTCGTTGCAGGAGACACGGTCTGCACAGGAGGCAGCGGGGCAGGAGTACCTGCGTTAATAGCAGCCTCACCACGGGCATAGATACCCTGAGCGTCCATTGAGAACTGCTGTCTCATGTTGTCTTGAGTGCGGACGTAGGCTGATTCGTGTTCAAGAACATCACGTTCAAACTGCTGATGAAGCAAGTTAACTGACTGTCCTGTAATACCAGCGCGTCCAAAGGATACAGCGGATGTTGCAGAAGCACTCTTAGCCGCACGGGCAATGCCTTCTAGTTCAAGTCGGGCGGCGGCACGGGCTTGAAGTTCGCGCAAACCCAACTGATCAATTTGAAGCCCAACGTCCTTGATGACGGCTTCCTTGTTGTTTTCGTAGTTCTGCTGTCCTGCAATCTTTAAACGCTTACGATAAGCATTCTGCTCGTCTGCTGCGTTCTTTTGAGCAGCCATCCCCACTCCGGCGGCTACGGCTCCAACCCCCAAACCAATTGACACAGGTTCGCACATGATTCAAATCCTTAAATAGATTTCACAATAGGACTTTGGTTTATTCGGCAAAACTCAACAAAGGGGCGGCGTTCAACACCATATGTTGGAATTATACGAATAAACTTAAATTTAAGCCATTCCAAATAACGAATGTGGACGGTATTGCGGCAATCCACCGCATTCATCAGGATTGGATATTTTTCTTGAAGAGCGTTAACATAAGCAACGGATGACTTTAAGAACCCTACGGAAAGCACAGATATATCGTCCGTCCCTACGCACCAAATCTGCGCGGCGATAGGGGACGCTGTAGGAGCAATACCACCGAGACAACATGGACGCATAGTCTTTGTTTCAAATACGGTATAGGCTTCTATGCTCATATCTACGGCGGCGTGTAGTGCCTGTAGTGGGCGCATTCCGCTTCCTGCTTGAATCTCCAAGCGGTCTGCAACCCTCAGATTGAGGGCGATTGGGCGTATGTCTTTACGTTGTGTGGGATAGATGGTGATCATTTAGTTACGCAACGACCGCGTTTCATACACGGCTTCAAGTTCAGCGGCAAGCAGTTTACAAGGAAAAGGCGAGTCGTTAATAACGCTGACCGTTAGGTTGTCCTGCTTTGAATACAGGGGAAGCCTGAAGGTTCCTGAAACAGTCTGCGGTGCGCCAAGCGTCATCAGTCCTACCGTATTAGCGGTGCAGAAGTACTCATACGGAGTTTCGTCTTTAAGGGAAACCAACACTTTAAAATATCCTGTCTCTGCATATTGAATAGAAAGATATCGCATCTGATACCTTCCCGAAACAAAGGCACTATTGTTGTTGGCATCTCGCAGATAGAAAGGCGAGAACGTGTAGGTCATGTCGTACTTAGTGCCGATCCAAACCTTCTGATCGTCCCATTTACCTTGAAGGGTGATAGTGGATTGCGTTGAAGGGGTTGCAGCAGAGTAGGCAGTTCCGGACACAACAGGAATCACATAGCCCGTGGAAGACACCGCTTGCGTTAAAGTGGAACTATAACTTAGTGGTTTTGGCAAAGTAAAGGTCGTTGTTTTAGTGTTGGCGTTGTAAGTTCCGGCATTAGAGGCGCTTGTTGCAAAGTACACGCGCTGATCAAGGAAGGTTGTAGTGTCTACTCCGGACACCAAGAAATCAGTAGTACCCAAGCCAACCTTTATCTTTTCCAAAGTAATCCAACTTGTAGTTGAAGTCTTTGGGCGCAGCATGATTGCATATAGAACTGACTCTACAAAGCCCACCCACACAGGACGAGCCTTTGCAATACCAGATGAATCATTGAAGGTAAACTTAAACCACGCCGACTGCGCCTTCTGTCGATCAGACAGGAAGTAACGGTAGCCATACATATCGCCACCAGAGACTACGACATTAAAAGTGTCATGCGAGGCGGCAGCAAGGCAAGTCACCGGACCTTGGATGTACTGAGGCACTCGACTAGTCAGTTCATCGGCAAGATAGGCACCACTAAGAGCGGGCTGCGGAACAAGTTCACGCATTCCCACATAGGCACCGTTGTTGTAAAGAAAGAAAATAGAGTTAGCGGTTGGTACAGGCTTAACAATTGAAGAGGTGTTCTCAAATTCTCCTACAGGTACAAGACTAACGGTGCTTGGCGTAAAGACAGCGTCAGCCCGTAGCGCAAGTTGGCTTGTAGGAGTAAAGATAATCAGATCTGTGTTGAAAGGCACAGCAGCCATGACTTTGCCAACGCGGGGGCTGCTTGAGGCAATATCAATAGGATCCATATCTGAGAGTTGTGTTGCCGACTCTTTGAAGAAATTAAAGAACTCGCCAACACGACTGAAGACAAGGTTTTCACCCGACAGGAAGCCTAGGCGATTTTGGAAGAAGACCATGTCCTGAATCTTGTTTTCCGTGAAGGAGGGAAAAGGACAAGTTTTGTCATCTCCGACATACCGCTGTTCCCATTTAAAGGCGCTATAGTCAGCCCCTGCGGCTACTCCCGTAGTTCCCGTGATTCCGTCTGCTTTCTTCAAAAGAAAAGTATTGTCAGACTGGCGAATCAAAACAAGCGGCATAGTACCGTAGTCCCACAGATACTTGAGACCCGGAGCAAGCGACTCTTCCCAAAGTCCGGGACCAAAGGTACCGTTTTCGGCTACAAACTTTACCCAATAGTCATCTGCGGTTTCTTCGGGAACGCCTGAAATCTTGATCATGTAGTCGTGCGGGGCTTCGGGAGGAAGGTCTTCAAAGCGTTCCGTACCCTTTAGACTACTAAATGCAGCAATTCCGGCGTTACCAATGGAATCGCCTACACCAATTTTAAAGTCAATAGAACCTACAACGTGAATGGTGTTGTTGTATAGGGCGCTTCCGCTGTAGTAGCCTCCGGCAGTATCAATTCCCGAGTCCGTGTTAAGTCCGACTCCGGTATAGAAGCCGCCACTTGCAGGAGTTCGGGCTTCAATAGCGGTGGATCCGCTAAAACTCTTTGTGGAACTGCTGGTGGTATTCCTTAGACGATAGGTACCAACACCTCCTGTAGAAGGTACGGAACCGTTTACACCAAAGCCTGTAATTGCCTGTGTCAAAGATCCGGCAGAGGCTCCTCCGTTTACTCCGGATGTTCCTACGGCTGTTGAGAAGAGTTCAAGTCCAAGTTGAAGCGGAGCCGTTCCGGCAGTAGTTACAGTTAAAACATCGTTTGTAATACTTCCTGCAATTCCTGTTGAAACCACCGTTGCTGCCGGAAGTGCGCCACTAAATAGCGCATTAGCCACATAACTCGTACCGTTGTCTCCCGATGAGGCGGTTTTAAACACGTACTTGGTTTGTGCAATTGCCGCATTTACGGGAACAAGGGTTACAGAGAATGCGCGGTCATAGTTAGACTGCTTAATCCAAACCAACCGACTCTTGTTTGGATCGGCAGGAACCTGTGCGGATAGGGTTGAAGCGGCGGCTACCGTTTGAGTGGTGTTCAAAATAAAAGTCAAATCACCAATCGTAAGGGCTTTACGTTGATAATGAAAAGCAGTTCCAAGACTAGCACCCGCCGCTACGGTCAGCGTCTGTCGAACCCCTGCAAGGTTATAAACAGCAGGAGTCCCGTCCTTCAGCACCACAAGAACATACCGCTCTACTTCATCACGCTCAATCAGATGTACAAAAGGGGACTCTGTGTTGTTAGCCACAAGCCCAAGCCCAGCATTGTCTGTAATAAAGGCTAGATGCTCTGAAGGCGCTCTCTTTAGCAAACCTTCTACTGCCGATGGCACGGCATTCTCAATCACTTCGGCTTCATTTGTAGCCCGAATAGCGGGAGGCTGTTGGCTTACGCCACCGACGAGATTAGGAATGCTAGTCGTGATAAGAGGCATTATTAGTAGATCCTATAGGAGCCTTGGCGAAGGAACGGACGAATAACACTTTCGCTTTGGAAGATGCTGTAGTCGCCAACCTCATTTTCATATTCAGTCAATCGTGCAAGGGCGGCAACTTCATCTTGCATCTCAAACCCATGAAGCGTAGAGGAGCCGACTACACGATCTTGAAAGATACGGGCGGAACGGATTGTAACGTATCGCTTGGCAATCTCAGGCATCTCATCGAAGTCTAGCAGGGTTACCTGCGTGGTCGTTAGAGCCTCTGTAAAGGCGTAGGACGAGGTCAACCGATTGTACAGGCGATTGCCCCGGATCACCACCTCAAGGGCAACGGTGTCATCTGTGGAGGCAATGTCAACGCGCACAATGCTGTCGGAGATGTAGATGAACCCGGTAGTGGTCTCAGGGGTCATCACCACATTCTCATCGGTATTGAACTGCCAACCGTAGGACAGGATATCGCGGGTGGTTTCGTCTAGGATGGTTTGAGCAATCAGCGAGTCTGCGCGTTGGGCTGCCAACGAGTTAACAGGCGGCTCTCCAATGGCCGAAAGCATCGTGTTGATTGCCTGTAGTTTGTTTGTTTTTGTTAGAGCCATTCTAGGATCCTAGAAAGATAGACAAAGAAAAGAGAGGGCGGAACCCAACTTAGGGAACCGCCCTCTCTTAAACCTAGTAACTCAATTAGGCAGTATACTGCGAACCTGCCGAAGAAGACTGCAGTTCATAGCAGCACTCTTCGCGCAGGACGTTGTGGCCCATTGCGTACTTAGCAAGCATCAGCGTACCCATACGCTCCATGATGTAGTCAGTCTCAAGCGACAGATCAAGCAACTTCACCGTTGCAACAGCCTCACGGTGGAAGATGATCCCCTGAGTCTTTGCATTGGAGGTGTTGTAGTTGATACCGGAGTACTTAAGAGAACCACCGTTCGGGTTGTTACGAACACCCGCATTGTTGTGAACGCTAGAACCGCTGCTTTCATCGGTCTGCGGAATGTGATTGCTCTTCAGAATACGGATGCCGTATGCCGAGGCAATCTGGCCCGTTGCAATAGAGCCGTTGTCCGGGGAGAAGTCCCGGTTAATTGCATCGCTGTTACCACCGAGCAGGGTGTAGTAAACCTCAGGAGTCACCACGGCAAAACGCTCATCGTTCGGCACGTTGCGCTCATCCATCTTCTGAGCCGCATTTGCAAAACCTGCAAGAATACTTGCAGAGGTCAGAGTGTAGGTGGTGGTACCACAAGGAATCTTAGCACCAAGATACGCAGCATCAGATCCTGCAAAGCGATCCGTGGTTGCACGAGCGCCACCGATAACGGTGCGGATCAGGTTCTTGTCTGCAACGTAGGCCAAGGAGCGCCCAATTTCAGTCGAGTAGATGGAGCGAACATCGTAGTGATTCTTCATCTCATCGATATCTGCAACGAAGGTCGAAGACACGAGAATATCGTCGATGAAGACGGTGCGCTCGTTGTGCTTGAACTTGTTGAGATACTTAGAACTCTGAACAGTCGATTCAACAGGAGCGGTCAAAGTACCAACAGCACCGCCGGAAGTCTGCGTTCCATAGGTAGTCGTAGTGGACGATGACTGCGAAAGAACAGACTCGCCGGGGGTGTGATAACCCGCTGCTGCCGTTCCGGTGACGGGGAAGATTGCGGACTTACCACTCTGAATCGTGCGGACACGATGGAGAGGCATCATAATGTTAGCCTTTTCAAAGGTCGTAACAATTTCACCGCTGAAGATCTTCAGAAAAAGTGCTTCGGTATCAGTACCAGAGTTGTTAACTAGACCAAGGCGTGACGGATCAGTAAACTGTCCCATAGTTGTTTTCTTTCCTAAATTAGTAAATGATTAGATAGAAGAAGGGTTTGCTGTAACGCGCTTAGAGTTCTCCCTCGCAAGGGGCTAAAAGCAGTCATAGCAGTTTATGCACAATCCATCTAAAATTATGCACAAATGAAAAGAACCCCATAGATTCCTCTATAGGGTTCCGGTTAGACGCACCACTCAGACTTGTCGTCAGGGTACGCTCTCCGGCGCAATGCCGGGTTCTTCAGGCACATCAGCAGCCCACCATCCGGCGGGGATTTCTACACGATTAGCCGACTTGATCTTTGTTCCGTCCTTCTGAACTACAAACACCCGCGCCTCCACAGGCTCCGCTAGTTGGACGGGAGTCCCCGATTGCACGAGCAGCACGGAACTTCCGCACCCGCTCAGCAAAACGCTCCCTAATACCATTAGCAGTTGGGTCGGCTTGATTGACATATGTTTCCTTGGAAACCATCCGTTCAAAGAACTTGAGAATGGCGGTAACTAACTCACCTACCCATCCCCACATTAGGGTTCAACCTTCTTCTCAGCATCCTTGGCAAAGATCAGGCCAAACCCCGCAGTAACTCCTGCAACCACGGTTGCAATATCAAAGTTAGTAGCAGGATCTCCATCAAAGAGTGCCACAACAGCGGCGGAAAGCACAGTAAGAATGGTGGCAATACCAAGAGCAGTAGTCTTGAAATCAGTTGGCTTCTTCATCGGGATCCTCCAAAGGCGTTAGAAGTGGCAATTCGACGTTCAACATCGGCGCGATAAGCAGGATCCTTTGAATAACGGGGATCGCTCATGGCGCTGACAATCTCAGCAACACTACGGAAGGTACCACCGCTTTCGGTCGTAGTACCGCCCTGAAGCAGCCGTCCGGGCTTTCCCATAGAACCATTGGTCTGCTCATATCGGGCTTTGAGTCCGGAAATAGCCATCTTGATGGTAGCCGTGTCTCCACTTTCCATAATAGAGTTGTAGGCATCAATATGCTCTTCAGGAATGTTATTCTGAGCCCAAGACACTAGAGCGTTATACTGCTGCTCACCTCCGGCAACTTCCATAATGCTCTTGACGTTGGCTTCGGCAAGCGCCTCCTGTCCGGCAACATAAGCACGAACAGTTGCTTCAGGAATGCCAAGATCCACAATCTCTTGCACAGACGCTTCGCTTAGGGTGCCTGTCTTTGCAAACTCATCTGAGTAATCATCAAGGGAATCAAGCGACTTACCCGAAGAAGTTAACTTGGTTTCAAGCGAGGCATAGGCAGCAGCCAACTCCTCAGGCTTCGTGAACTTTTCAGGAAGCCACTCAGGACGCTCAGGGCGCTTCTCAGCCTGTTCGGTTTCCTGAGCAGCCCGTGCTACGGCTAGAGCGTCCACTTCGTTATTAGAAGTAGCGGTGTCTCGGACAATGTCGATTTGTTGATGGTTACTCATTGGGGTGTCTGTTGCTTCTCAATAATGTTTCCGACGGTCTTTGCGGTCTGTGGCATGAGATCCTGCTGCATTTGCTGTTGCTGCGCGGCTTCCATCTCACCCTGAATCTGCTCATCAGTCTTCAGCAAGCCCGTAACATCAATTCCAAGGCTTGCAGCACGGCGGTTCAGGTATTCTCTGAAGTCAATATACTGCTGAATACCGCCGGGACCGAGAATCTGAGCAATACCTTGCAAATAAAGATCCAAACGGCTCAAATCGTTTCCGCGACCAAGAGCATCAATACCTGTAACGATTGTAGGAGTGATGTACTTCTTATCAATCTTAGGCATCTTCTTAGCCTTCGTCAGCCGATCCATCATTCGATGAACCAAAGGCAACTGGAACTCCTGAGATAGGATGCTGTAGATGCCGCCAAGTTGACGCTCAATGCTCTGCGTGACTAGACGAATCTCTTCAGCAGTTACACGTTCTGCATTACGAACTGAGGCTTCAGTCAGCAAGAAGGCGTAGGAAAGACGCTCGTTGATGGCCCCCATCGTCTGCAAAGCAACACCAAGATCTGCTGACTTAGCCACCTGAAGCACCGTAACGTCAGTAGACATTCCCTCAATAATCGCTCCGTTAGGAGCCTTTGCCAACTTGGAAGCACGGGTGGTGCCGACAGGGTTCACGAGGAACAGCACCTTAGCAGATGCCGAAGCGGCTTCCACGATGCTCTTGGACAGGCTTTCCAAAGACACCAAGTCGCCAAAGTACTGCTCTACATAGCCACGACCGTAGTCCTCGCCGTCCACACGATGCATTCGCAAGGCAAGAAAGGGGCTGCGTTCGATTGGATAGATCATATATGATCCGGGAATCTCCATGCCACCAACTTCTTGGTACACCTCGACCTGCTCATTGTCCATGACATGGCAGCAGGTATACAGGTCTACGGTGTCTTCAAGAGAATTCAGGGTGGTCTGAACCGCAGCCTGTATTTCCGGAGGAAGCATTGCAGGGGAAATGGTTTCCTTTAGGATGACCCTGCGGACGTTGCCCATCGGATCCCGCTTGACCACATAACGATCAAGACGAATAACACGCATTGGGCCTTCGTCAGGAAAATACAGCAGAGTGTTGCCGCCAACAATCAGTTGCTTAACGGCTTCAAACAGCGGGACACGAACGCTCAGTCCCTCAATTTCTCGCATAATCAGGCGCTCCATTTGCGACAGACTTTGCTCTGTTTCGCTTTGGGCGCTAGGGGAGAGTTGCTGTAGATTCTTTACGGCTGCCTCATCAATCACAAAACGAAAGAAGGGCGAGTTCGGGGGCAGTAGCGAAAGCAGCAGAGCCGAGGCCAGATTGTTGACACCTCGCGCACCCACGGATTGATATGGAGTAACAAACTTACGGCTACTCTGATCTCCCTCATCCGGAAACAGGTGTGGCAGGGTCAAACGAGCGCAGTCACGAGCGCGTTCCAAATAGGTAAAACGCTGTGCTGCGAGTTTAGAATATAGTTCTTTTCCTGACACCTAGGGCTCCTGTTTCTTGTTAGCGACCAATGCGTAGCATAGCGCGTCCGCTTGATGCTCGTGAGGCTCTCTGTGCTGCCTTTTGCTTCAATTTGGTAGCGATGCGATCTTTGCTTGCTACTGAAGTGGCTCCGGTGGCTCCGGTAGTTGACGATGCTGCCGAGGCTGCTGCGGGGTGGCTGTTGATATACTCCTGCTTTGCCGCCGCAACTCGTGCTTGGTAGGCAGCATCCGATTCATTTGCCTTGCCCAGATCAGAAGCATCAAAGGCAGCCTTTTCGTCTCTCTGGCGCTGATGAAAGTCACTAAGTCGTTCCTGTCTGTTCCCATCATGCCGCCGCGCATCGCGGACATACGTCTTTCCTGCGTTTGCGGGGTTGGCTTCAAACGCCTTCTTCGCCACTCTATTTCGCTCCAAGTAATCTGATTCGCTTTCAAGATCGTTATAACGAGTCACTTGAGAAGTAAAAGGATTAACGATATTTCGCGTTGGGGCCACAAAACCCGCAAGGGGGTCGGGCTGTTTCGGCTTGTTAGCGGCGCCCGCCATCATTGCTGCTAGGAAACACATTAGCATCCTGCTTTCTGAATAAGAAATTTATTACGCTTTTTTTCAATCTTAAGGGCTTTATTTTTCTTCATTTAGTTTGCTTTCTTAATTACAAGGCTAGACTTACCCATAAACTGCGCTCCACGAGCAACCTTGAGTCGCCCTGTATTGCTCTTGGCAACCGAAGTTTCGGTATTCTTTGGTTCGGTATAAGTGGACTTAATACCCAAACGATCAGACGTATATTTCTTAAGCCCCGCCTTGTTCAGCATTGAGGGGTCGCGGGCAACTTTAGTCTTTGTGCCATCCGCTGCATACGTCTTTTCGTCTGAAAACACCTTGGAATAAAGTTTAGGAGCCTTGGGAGCCTTGGGAGCCTTGGGAGGCTTTGGGGTCTTCGGGGGATTAGCCTTAGGAGCCGCCGATGCGCTCTTTTGCGGCGCGGTGTAAGCATTCGCATTAGGAACACCTGCATCGTTTCGCCACCATCCGGCAAAAGAATTTGCAATAGGGGCTCGTTCCCATCCGGCAAAATAAACAGGGGCTTCAGGAGTGAGTCCGGCGGCTTTATTTCGTGCCGCTTGCATATCAGCCTCATAAGCCATTCGTTCCCAATAAGAAGCCATGTGGTTTTCCCTATTAATCTAGAAGCGACTCGTTTTGATCATTGAAGACACGCTGCAGGTGCAAAAACACCGCACGTTGTCCCGCATAAAAGTAAATTTCTTGGACTGTTTCCCCAATCTTGGCACACCGCTCCGGGTACAGATCAGAAAGCACCCGCAGCAGTTCTTCGGAAATCGGAGGAAACACGCTATCCTTAGATATGTTATTATTCATCTGTTTCCTTTGCGCTTTGGATGAATGCGTACAGAATAATGACATAATTGATCATATCAAGGACGGTGTCCCGCAGGGCTTCATCCTTAACCCTGAATTCTCCGGTAGTCAGGAAGGTAGAGAGCCGGGACATCTTGTCCGTCAGGCGAACCATGATCCCGGCCTCCGTCTTGCAGATCCCCATAGACTCGCAGCGGGTAAAGTTCAGAAAGGGGTGCTTATCGTCCTTCCCCCCGCTGTAATCATGGTTTTTACGCTCAGAGAGCGCACGGGCTTCATCACACAGTTCCTTATGCATTGCTAGCAGTCGCGTACGATTCATGGCTTCCATAGAGATACTTCCTTGGTTTCCCAGTTGTATTCGCCGTGGCGAAGGATGCGGGCGCAACGAGCCTGAGTAAGCGCATACTCCTCGTTAAATCCATTGTTAGTATAAGCCTCCAGAACTTCACTCCATGTACCGTTCTTGAGGATCTTGGCTGCGGTCACCGGACCTACTCCTTCCAGTCCCGGATAGCCATCGGTCTTGTCGCCAGTCAGGGTCTGCATCAGCCAGTTGCGATCAGCCTCTTCCTTGGTGATCAGGACTGGCTCCTCGTCCTTGTCGGGATTCCAGAGCATTCCGGGAATGCACTTGAGATCCTTGTCGGAAGAGATGATGATGGGATTGATGTAGGAGCCCTCAGTCTGCAGGATGCCGATGATGTCATCTCCCTCAAGCATCGGCTCTTCCTTGACGCAGTATGCCTTGCTCAGCATCTCCTTCACGGCCTTGTATCCACAGGGCTTGCGACAAGCCTTACGGTGGGCCTTGTAGGTCGGGAAGATATGCTTGCGGAAGTTGTCCTTGCCCGTGAACCCAAGCACCGCGAAGCCACCATTCAACTTTGTCATCCACGACCGAATGGTGGTCTCGCAGAGGTGCAGGGCTTCTTTGTTGTTGCAAAATGCAACATCGGTATCGTCATCAAAGCGGGCAACATACTCCACCGCAGAGCAGATGCCATAGATCAGGATGTCACCATCGACAAGTAGCGTTCTCATTTTCATTCATCCATCTGGGCTTCAGCAGCCCGACCAAGGACTTCAATAAGTCCAAAGGCTCCGTGCATTGTGGACTTGACGCAGATGCTGTAGTTGTCGCTGTTCTTTCCCTTCGTGCTGAACCCGACAAACACCAGTTCATCGAAACGCCGTTTCAGTTCGTGGACTAGTTCATCATCCGTCATGTACTCAATTGGTGTAGACATTCTTAAGTCTCTTAAGGGTTTTGATGTGTCTAAGTCGTTCTGACTTTATGGTTGCTGCAGCCGCCTGAAACAAGGCGCAGATCTGTGAGTGCTTGATGATGCTGTATCGAGCCACGCAGGAGAGGTAGGTCAGGGCTTTCTTTCCATAGAGGGTCCAGACGTAAACGCCTTTCTCCTTAATCCTGACGCTGCCACCCCACTTTTCCTGCATTGAAACAAGCACTCCATAATGTTTGTTCGTGACTTCAATGCTTGGGCTCTTGTTCCAACGAATGCAGCCCTCGCCATCAAGCAGTCCGGCTGCATAGGCATTCAATGTGTTTCTGCCCAGTTGGCCCCCACGCGGTACTCGCCGTCCAGAGGACAACGGAAATCGAAATCTGCTCCCGCCTGTTGAATAGCCCATACGACAATATTACCAACCGACTCTGCGTAGTTCTTGGAAACCATGAACTGATATTCGTCATGGACCGAAGCAACCTGTTCAACATCCATTTTCACAGGCTGCTTGTCAAACTGTACCCATGCATTGACGCAAGCCTTCTTCATCACGACTGCACCTGCAGACTGAAGCAGCGTATTGAGTGCTGCGTATTCAGAACGGGGATACAACGGTCTAAAGTCTAGACCACGCAGGAACCCATTGGATGCAAGCGATAGGGCAACATCAGCCTTGAGCCGCGTGTACGCAGGAACCTTGGCCTCAAAGTTGGCACGAGCGTTGGCCCCTCGCCGCTTGTCGCCGCCAAGGACCATGCCCAACTTGTCGTTCCCTGCGCCATAGATCAGCGCATAGATCGCGCCCTTGGCCTGATTGCGGGCTGCCTTATGTTCCGGGTTGGCCTTGTCCTGCGGCACATCCTTGATGAGGCCGAAGGCAATGGCGTTGCTCCAATGGATGTCTCCAGTAAGAATTTCTTGGGCGTATTTCTTACCGTCATATTTGCCAAGGTAGTGAGCGAGGCAGCGCAGTTCCAGACCAGAGGCATCCACGCCAACAAGCACCTTGCCACGGGAAGGAACAAACAGGCTGCGGTACTCCTTGTCCGTGGGAACCTGAGCCATGTTCGGACTGCGGTGGGTGCAGCGGCCCGTGATGGCTCCGTTGGTGTTCACACGGCCATGCAGACGGCCATCAGGAGCCACCGCCTTGAGCCAAGCCTCGTCACCGTCTGCCAGTTGTCCCAGACGCTTCTGAACGGTCAGGTAGCGGCTCAGGATCTTGGCCTCGGGGTAGTCGAGCGAAGCCAGTACAGCCTCGTCAACGCGGGGCTTGCCATCGGGAGTCAACTCAGTTGGAGCCCATGAGTACTTTGTCATCAAACGATAAGCAATCTGCGTTCGACTGCCGGGATTGAAGATCTCAACCTTGGACTTCAGACGCTTACCAGTCTTTTCTGACCTGCGCTCCGTCACGATGGGAGGGAAGACCTCCTGCAGTTTCTGCTCAATATCCAGTTGATCCTTAAGCAGGGTTCCGTGCAGACGCTGAGCAGCCTCAATGTCAAAGGGGAAGCCAACGCGCTCCTGCTCACGGATGATGGCTGCGAACTGATGCTCCAGAGTCGCCGCTGTAGCCGCACTAGGCATGGATGGGTGGTTGAGGAGGTGCTGATGCAGAGCCGCAGTAACACGAACATCCTGCTTGCAGTACTCCCGCAGTTGCTCGGTGTCCTTGGTAAAGTCAGGAGCCTCGCCCTTGGCAATGCCAAGACGAATGCCCCAAGCCTTCAGCGACTGACTGCCAACCAACTCCTTCGGCAGGGCCTTGATCTGAAAGTCCCGCTCTCGCTGATCTGCATGAAGCAGACGGCACATGAGAAGTGTGTCCACAACCTTTGCAGGATCTGGCTTAAACGTGGGATACAACTTCTGAAGAGCCGGGATGTCAAATGACTGGATGTTGTGTCCGATGATCTGATCTGCATTCTGCAGCAGCGTCAGGCCATCCTTGATGTCCACGATCTTGGGGTCTTCGCCATCGATGCTGACGGCCATGCAAAGCACGGTCTTCACATCAGACAAGTGGATCCAATCGTGGATGTCGTTCGTTTCAATATCAAAGTAAATGTTCATGGCGTTCTCCTTATAGACTCTAGACTTCGTCCGCTTTCGTGATTCCCTTCGATGCCCAGTATGCGGAAATCTTCTTCAGGGCAATGTCGTGAATGCTCTTTGCCTCATTTGCGCTGATGCCCGGTTCGTGAGGATACCTAGCATTGAACTCCTTTGCAAGCGCCTCCCAACTCTCCGGCTCTAGCCCTGCGGGGATACCGCGATACTTATTTGGACGGCTTTCATATCCGTACCTGATTACCGTGGATATCAACTGTGGGCTAACGCCATATTTCTTGGCTATGTCCACCTTCTTTATGGGTGTCTTGGCCAGAGCCTGAATCTCGGTGATCTGCTGATCAGTCAGTTTTCTCTCGCGCATTGCTTATCCTGTCTAGACGTTCGACTGCCTTCTCCAATTTACTCATTGCATTGAGAAATTTTACTTGCTCAAGTGAGCAATTTGTTTTATGACGCTTCCAAGCATCCGACACTTCACGAGATGCCTCGACAATGGTCAGGACGATTCGTTTCATCGATCTGGTGATCATTCGTTGGTCCTAAGTAGGGCTGTCCAAGAGACTGGAAACATCTCAAGGCAATGAGAATCAATCTGAAGAGCCACACTCATGGTCTCCTCCTGTGCCTCAGGCTTGGTGCGCTGCGAAACAACACGGAAGAAAGCGTAGAGAGAGCCAGTCCAGATCCATTCCGTCATCATGCCTTGGGGAAGCACGGCTCGGGCTTGTTCAGGACACACGCCATCACGAAGAAGTTGTTCATAGGTACGCATTGCAATACCAACTGCGTAATTGAAATCAACAATGCTTCGATCATTGTCCACAAGTTCTGCAGAACTGCCCTGCTTGACATTGGCTGCCGCCTTGCGAAGTGCAATTGGCCTCCATGCCTCAGGATCCGTACGCACATAGCGGCGGCTGACCTCGTTCCACGCAAGGCCGATCTGGTGCTTGGCCAGTTGTCGAGCCACAAAGATCGGAGCCTTGATGCGGAAGGAAAGGCAAGTGTGTGCAAAGGGCGACCAGTGGTTGTGCTTTGCCAAATAGTTGATCAGTTTGGCATTGCTCTCTAAAGAGTAAAAACTGGCTTCCTTGGAGAAGGAGACACGGGCAGCATTGACCACGGAGTCATCGTTGCCCATCTTATCGATAAGAGTTACTTTGCTCACTTGCCGTCCTCCTGTTTGAAGCAGTCCCATCCACGCAATTCTGCCTCCAACAGGGCTCCACCGATAGTTTCACCATGTCCACAGGCTTCCCGCCTTGCCTCGTCGCGCTGGGCGCGTAGCGTGTCCCGCTCCTGCTTCAGCCGATTCACCTGCGTCTCCAACTCATAGATTCGATTGGCGACATAAGCCTCAATCGGTGAAGTGTGCGTCTTGTTGCAAAACTCATCTGCTGCGATCTTGTTGTGATTGCTCGTCATGTTTGGATTTCCTGATGCACTACTTTCGATGCGGCAAAGTTCCCGCCGTGCCTCGCCACACTCCCGCTGCAGCCGTTCGATCTCCCTGATCGCACAGTTGATGTAGTGCGCTGCGGTGGCGGGGGCATCGAAGTGTCCTCCGTCGTCAAGGGTTGCGGCGATCTGCTGAAGCCGTGAGATGGGGTCGAAGTTGCTCACTTGCCGTCCTCCTCGTACTCGCCACTCATGATCTGTTCAAGTTGGTAGATGCGGTGGAACATCCGATCACCAGTTGCGATCAGTTTGTATTCCATGTCCCGATACTCCTCCATTGTCCTGTACAGCAACTTGAGTTGCTGTTCAATTCGCTGAGTCTTCGTGATCTTGGTCTTGCGCTTCTTCTTGCTCACTTGCCGTTCTCCTTGTTACAAACCTTCTTTGGAAGAGTGAGGGGGTCGGAAAATCGGGGGTCGGAAGATCCGCTGACGATTTCATTCTGAATGAGGATGGTCTTGAGCGTGTCAAACACATCGATGTCTCGGGACGAGATTTTGTTGTCAAGATCATTCATTTTCTTGAACAGACCTTCCATCGTCTTTGCAATCTTGTAAAGGTCATCAGAGTGAACGGTAACGATCTCATCGGAATGAACGGTGATATTCTTGGTCTTGGTTGCGGTCTTCATGTGATTAGTCCTATTCTTGGTCTTGGTTGCGGTCTTAGTCTTAGTTGCAGTCTTGGTCATTGTCAATCTCCTTGTTGTTAGTGTAGAATGTTGCCGCTTCCCGCCTCGCCTCGTCGCGCTCTTTGCGGAGGAGTTCGATCTCGTCTGCTGCAGCGAGCATGATCGATGGCGCAAGACATTCGCTGTTCATGCGAAGTTGGATAACAATATCAGATTTCATCGTTGACCTCCATTTCAAGTTCGTGCAGTCTTCCGGTTTCCTTGAAGTAGCGGAGCATTCCGGCAATGCCAGTATCTCCAGTAAATCGATTTTTAAGAACACGGAGTACCAGTTCATTCGGTTCCTCTCCCTGCTGATTGCGTTCCAGACCAATGACGGCATCCGCCAACTGGGCAATGGAGTGGGAGCCACGCAACTGTGCAAGACTGGTCGTTGCGCCCTCCTCATGGCCACGGTCTCCATCCGGCCTACGCAGGTGGCTGACCACGAACATGGCTGCCTGTGTCTCCTCGACAAGCGAACGCAGGGAGGTCATGGCATTGTCGATCAGTCTGCGCTCATCTCCGTCACCAAGCCCCGACACAACGATGCTGAGGTGGTCAAGGAAGATGTAGTCGCAGCCGCACGACTTGATCATGTACCGGGTTCTTGCGAGGAGGTTCTCGGGGTCAACCGATCCGAAGTGGTCGAAAAGTACAACCTTCGCCACGGTCGCATCGAAAGCCTCTCGCTTCTGTTCCCCAGAGATCCCACGATCTTCCCAAAAGTAAGGGGGTGTATTCAGATGGATGCCCATGAGGTTGCGTCCTGTGCGCTTCACATTCTCCTCTAACATGAGCAGCCCAACCTTCTTGCCTGAGCGAATCAAGTGGCACACCATCTCACGGCAGACAGAGGACTTGCCAATGCCTGTGCCTGAGGTTAGGACTACTAGTTCACCCTTACGGATTCCAAGTAACTTATTGTTGAGCGCAGTCCACGGATAAGAAGTCGATTCATTTTTATCGTCTTCATTAACAGTATCCCACAGATCCGCACCAAGAACAACGCCATCCGGACGATAGGCTTTAGCGCCATAGACCGCATCGATGACTCGCTTTCCTTCACCTGCCATGTGGGCTTCGTTGGAATCCTTGAACCCGTTCACGGTTCCGATCTTGGCCTTGCCCGGGGTGAGTAGCATGGCGCATTCCTTAGCAGCCTTGCGTCCCGGCTCATCGTCATCGAACATGATCACGACAGAGTCGAACTTCTCAAGCCATTCAAGATTGTTCTGGAACGACTTGAGTGCACCCGCTGCACCTGTGGGGACGGAGACAACAGGCCACTTGTTGCCGAAGAGTTGGCTCACGGTGAGGGCATCCACTTCTCCCTCGACAACGGTAACCATGCGGCCTCCGTCCCGCCACAGATGTTGACCATAGAGCGGTGCTCCCTTGAACTCGCCAATGGTGACGAAGTCCTTGGAAGGGAAGCGCAACTTCTGCGCGATCACCGATCCATCCTTGATGTACTGGGCCACCTGAACAGTCTGTCCGTTGTACTCGCCAAGGCCGTAGCCCCAGAAGCGACAGGTGTCCTCGGTGATGCCGCGCTTCTTCAGCGCACTAGTAACGACATCGATCAGGTTGCCAGACTTCTTAATCTCAGGAAGCGGCTCACCGTTCCCGGTCTCGTAGTACTTGCAACCAAAGCAGTATGCATGGCCGTCCGTATAGCGGGCGAGGTTGTCCTTGCTCCCACAACTGGGGCATGGCTCATGCTGTAGAAACTCCGACTCTTTGTGGCTGTTCACGATATTCTTTCCATTCAATTTCGATGCGTGGATTCGTGCTGTACTGCTTGGACGCTTCGATCCACATGATCTGGACATCGTCCTCCCACGCCCATCCGTTGAGCGAGTCGAGGATCGACTTGATGTGATTGTCGATGTCTCCAATGGGCCAAGTGTTGGAAGGCTTCTTGGGAGACCGACAGTAGAAAGCAATCTTTACTTTCAGAGGGCCGGGAAGGGGGCAGCCCTTGGGCTTTTTTACGGCTCCAAGGGCTGCCTTTGCCTCACGGCGATACCGCTCGTAGGTCTTTCCATAGTATGCAAATCCCTTCCGAGAAACTCGGGGGCGGCTTGCAGGAGTCGGATCAACCCAGAGGACGATCTTCATCAGAAGTCCGAATCGTCATCCGTGGTATCGGTCGTGGCCTCGGTCGCAGCCTTTGCCACGAAGCCCTTGGGGTCAGCCTTGAACCCGTAGGCATCGAAGTTGTCGCCGGGGGTGTACTCCTTGAGGTCGAGGATCTGCACGGCCTTCATGCGGAGGGAGACCCCTGCGCCAACCATGGCCGTAAAGAACGGGATGACCTCAAACGCAACCTTCACCTTGCTGCCGGAGCCGACATTGGGAGCGGCCTGCATCGCGGTTCCCTGTGCATCAAACAGCACGGGCTTCTGTTCCCACGACTTCTCTTCGTTCCCCGCCTTGGCCTTCAACTTGAACTTGATGCGGATCTTGTTGTCCTCTGTCTCCTTGATGGGGAGGTCGGCCCGCTTCAACTTCTTGCCGCCCTTGCTCTCGCAGGTGGCCTTGTAAGCCTCATCCGCCGTCTTCTTCAGTCCATTGATGAAGGACGCAACTTCCTTGTCGGTGGGGTCCATCTCCAGATCCACGCTGTACACGCCGTCCTTGTCGAACTTGGTGTCGGGCGTGGTCAGCCGGGGATAGATGGCCGTGCCGATGGGGGAGGTGATGCGAACAAACTTCTTCTTAGTAGCACTCATGTGAATTCTCCTGTCTAGACTCTGTACTCAGTTGAAGTAGTAGTCAGAGTCCCTAACCTTTGAAACGTCCAGAGAACCGTACTCTGGAACTTCAGGCAGACTAGCAGACGAAGGGAGCATTGTCAAGACCCCCTGACGAAATTCTCGCAGCAGATCACGAGAAAATATGTCAATAGTTGCCTCGCGGACGCAAGAAGAGGTCTTCATGTAGTCGCCAGAGAGGCAAAGGATCTGATCGTGGACGCAGCCAAGGTGGTTGATGCCATTAGAAGCGCACATATTGATTGTGTGACCAAGAAGTCCACCAAATCCGTCAAGAGAGTGAATGTAATTTGCGGGGCCGCCGTTCAGAGCCTTACGTTTGCTCTGCTTTCCGTTCTCCTGACGCAAAGAAAGCACCTTTGCCTTGGCCCCGATGCGCGTAGAGACCGTAATCACATCGTAATTCTCGTAGCGCATACGAACGGGGAAGCCGATGGGAGTCATCCAATGAGGCGTGACATCGTTGTCAATAAGCACACCCATGCATCCACGGATGAAATCCATGCCACGTTTGGCTGAGCCCACGACATCATCAATAGATTCCCAGATGATCTTGCCAAGGAAAGCCACGGGCTTGTAAGTCTCCAGTCCAAAAGGATTCTCTCCAGTCTTTCTCATCTTTTCCTCTAGCCATTCACGGGTGTAACCCATGCAAGAGTGCAGGGTCAGCCCGTATGGCAGGGTCATAGTCTGACGCTTGGTCGTGGTTCGGTCAACACCAAACTTCAAAATATTTGAAGCAATAGGATCAGGGGAGTTGATCAGCCGCTTGATGACCTCGTAGGCCACAAACTGGTACGGATCGGATGGCGCGTTCGATGGGATGACGTTGGTAGCCAAGGCTCCCACAGGGTCGCGAAGCAGCATGGAGTAGATCTGCAAGCCCTGCGTGGTGGCATCCATGGCGATTGGAAGGCTGCTGATGAAGCCCTTGCCATGGTTCCACAGTCCATTGATCTCACGACAGGCGGCCACAAACGCGAACGGCTCATCAGCCTTTAGCCATTCACGATTAGACCAAGGATCACGAGCGGTCTGAACGATCAGATTGCGGTTCTCTTCCACCCACTTGACACGTTCCTTGAGCGGCCTCTTGTCAAGACCAAACTTATTGGCTACCTGCAGGTACAGAGGATACTGGTCTGCCTCGGTGTTCAGCGGCTTGCCGTTGGCAAAGCGCAGCATGGCCTTGGCATATGACACACCCTGAGGGTGGAGAAACAGGGGAAGCGGGTAACCACGACCACGAAAGTCCAACTGGTGTGGGAACCAGAGGAACTTATGCTGATGCATCTTGTCCGCAATGAACAGCGACTTGAGAGTCAGAAGCCGTTGAGATTCATAGGACTCGTTGAGGAAGTGGATCTTAGCAGCAGCCTTGCGCCAAGAGCGTCGAGCCTCATCGTTCGTGTCGATGTCTGTCGGCTTGGTAGGAAGTTCCTCGTTACGAGATGGTGGAAGGCCATCAATCGCAAACCCTTCCTTCCAACATTCCTTAACAAGATCCATGGTCTGAATATCGACAGTCCATGGGGTGTTCTGCACGAAGTTCACAGCCGAGTATACGGCAGGTGACAAACCCGATGATAGTGATTCCTGATATGCTTTGGAGCGACTCTTCACTAACGGTCGAGGCTTCCACTCCAACGAGGCATATCCGCCCACCCACGGGTTATTCCACTCCAAAGGCTTCTCAACCGTGGGCAAGAACATCGGTTCAAGAGTCTCGTGATACTCGTGGCAGTCCTTTATCCACTTGCGGATGTCCTTGGACGGCTGAATGACACAGTAGCGGCGGCCCCGAGCATTCAACTTGGTGATGATGTCGATGATCCCGGTACGAGTAGCAACCATCTCGACAAGTAGGAGGCCAATCGCAAGCGCGTCAGCCTTGGCCCACCGCTGCGTCACCAGATCCACAGCCTTGGCAGCATCACGGGCAAACCTGCGCTTGAACTTCTGACCCACACTCTTAAACGTCTTTTTCTGCACCTGTCGAAGGAAGTCCGGGTTGTTGTCAGCAAGGTCGGCCAACAGCACCTCATCCTCGATGGCACGACCCACAGCAACACAAGTGCCCGTAAGCATTCGCTCCTGCGACAAGGCATCGATGATTACCTTGGAAGCAATGACTGCGATCTTTTCTGGCTCCAGTTGCTGCATGAAGGGAAGACACCGATGTCTACGTCCGGGCCCGCTTGAGGACTTGGCAATCCAAGATTCGATCTCGTCTACCAGTTCGGTAGTGCAGCGGTTTAGCATCATCCGCCCGGGGATGGTGTTGCTTTCGGCGGCGATGCGATGGGCCTTTTCGGTGCGATTCTGATATCGCTGCCTACCCAGTTCAACCATTTCCTTGTCGAGTTTGCTTTGGCGCATATTGGTATAGAGTCTAGACTAAATTATAGCACTAAAAAAACAAACCCCCTGTATCCCAAAGGATACAAGGGGCTCGAAAGGAAAGGAGAATGCCGTGACTAGCGGCAACTCCAGTATATCAGGCGTTGGCGTAGTGAGCCGACAAAGCCTTCTCAAATCCGAGAACTCGCTGCGGTCGCTCGACCGGGTTGAGGGTCTTGGCCAGATGGGTGTATGCCGCGTGGAGATTCCACAGGCACAGATCGGAGGTCTCGTAGTCAAAAGACGGCTTGACACATTCATCGTAGAAGTCGATGACCTGAGCCTTGTGCAGTAGACCCTTGCGACCAAGATCCACGGCAAAGGAGGCCAGTTGCTCCGTGCTTGTGTTGACCTTCTTGAGATCCTCGTAGAACTCGTTAGCCTTGGCGACCTCGTAACCAAAAGAGGCCACGGCATCGTCGATCATTTTCGGAAGACGATCCCACACATGGGCTGTGTGCTTAGTGCGAAGAACGTGATCAGCGACAATCATGCCGTTGGTGCAGACATACACCGTGCCGCCGAAGATGATCCGATTGGAGATGGTCTTGTTGTAACTGTTCATCATGGCAACAGTCCACTTCATGCGACCATCGTTCGGAAGATCCGGCCCCTCAACATCGATCTTGCTGATGAAGATCGGATGCTTGCGGTGAACCATGTGGGTCTCGTTGTTGAGCGTGTAGCCCCGCAACTCAAAGCGGTTGCAAGCCTCCTTGAAGAAACTTGCCTGATCCACAGGGGTGTACGACTCGGTGCGCTCCGGGAGGGGAATGCTCTTGATGTCGGCCAGAGTACGGTAGGTAGTGCGAATGCGAGTAGCCATAGTGAATCTCTCTTTCTGGTCTAGTGTCTAGACCAAGGTGTGCGGAGGATTGTCGGTCGCCACACGGAGGAAACGCTCCTCGTCTGGCGCAATCCACAAGCCATGCTGTTCAGAACGCCAGAGTGCAAGTGTCGCGAGATTGAAAGATGTTTCCAAATCTTCTCGCATCCACCCGACATAGGCTTTCTGAATCGTGTCAGACATGATGAAGGTGTGCTTGCGTATCTCCATGTGCGTATATTACAGGAGAATCAGACATTGTCAATAGGCATGATGTCGAGCCAACCGGGGCCAGTCATCTCCTCATTGCGCCACGCCTGAACGCTGAATACCTTGCCATCCGGGCGAACCATCACAAGGTTGATGACGTACTCGCCGGGATTGAGGCGGTCTTCGCCAATGCCGATGCCCATGACGGTTGCGTTCTTGAGAACAGACACACGGTTATAGGCATAGGTTGCGCCTGAGGGAGTGTCACGAGTTGGGGTCTTTCCAGTCCAAGCCATTGCTATGCTCCTTGTAAGAGGAAAGCGCGTTATTTGGTAAGCCACGGTATGCGCGCCCCACCGTGGTATCGAAAGGATTACTCAGACACCTTGGTGGAGATGCGCTCACAGAGGGCATCCATCACAGTCTCACGGAACTCAGCGTTGTTGACGAACTGCGTGACAATCTGCAGGGCCAACTGCTTGTGGTTGATGTGTTCGATGATCCTGTCGAAGTCGAGTTCCTCGGCAACGCGGGAGAGGTCGAGGCTCTTGGCCACCTCACGGATGCTCATGGCGTTGGCAACGTCATCGGTATCCACGTTGTCCGCGACATACTCCGCAAGGCTGCTCATGCAGAGGTGGTCAGCCACAACTGAGGTATCGATCTCTCTTGCAATGTCGCTTGCGGTGATCTCGGAGGCAACGCCCTCGGCAACGAGGGTCACGAACTCGGAGTCGTTGGCCAGTCGCTCGGCCACGGATCCGTTGGAGACAGCAGCGGAGGTGGTCAGGTCGGGCTGCGTGATCTGCTCACGAACGGCAGCGGTGATGGAGTCGAGCGAAGACGGGGCAATGGTGACGATCAGTTCCATGTTCTCAATCCTTTCAAGATTGTGGTCTAGTGTCTAGACCGGGTTGGTGTCGAGAGAACATCCCTCGACAAGTGAATAGTACCAGAAGAAACGAATTTGTCAACGGCTCTCAATAGCCTTCTTCACATTCGGTCGGCTGCAGACAGACTGCTTCATGCGTTCAGCAATCTCATCGAAGTTGTTCTCCATGAATTGGTCAAGCCACTTGGGCCTGTTGTCTCCGTACATCCACACGCGCTCACCGTTGGTGGTCAGACGGGTGGCCTTGATTAGGGTCGAGTCAACACCGACAAACTCTGCACCCTCGTAGACATCTTCACACGCATAGGCGAGCGTCACGAAGACTTCGCGATGGTCAAAGACGAGGTCGATTGCGAACCGGGTCATTGATGCACCTCCTTGAAGCAATCCCATCCACGCTCTTCTGCTTCCATCTCAGGGTGATTAGTTCCCTTGCAGATCTCACGCCTTGCCTCATCACGTTGTGCTTTGAGGATTGCGAGTTGGTTTGCGATGATGCCAAACTTGTTGGCATCTTCAAATGAAAGCCAATCTTGCTTTCGGTTGTCTTCAACGAAGTCGACAATAAATTGAATGAGGTTGTTCATGCGTTCTCCTTGTTGATGCGTTCATCGAAGATTTCAAGCAGAATCTTGGCCCACTTTGCTCGCGTCTTGCGAGTAGCGTTGGTCTTGAGTCCGAGGAAAGGACGTAGTGAGTCCACAGTAAACGGCATATTGTCGACGTTCTTGAAAGTTCCTACCAGTCTGCGATCAGTCTCAAGCCTGAACGCAAACTCCTTGATGGTGACGGTGGTGATCTCGTCAATGCCAACGACCATGGTTGCCCAGATCATGCATTCACAGGTATCAGTCATCACCATCTGGGAGTTCCAACAAGCGGACTGATCGCATTCTTTGACGTTCCAAGTAAGTGCCATTGTGAAGTTTCCTTTCGGTATAGAGTCTAGAATCAAGCGTTCCACACGAACACACTATTGAGGTTGATCTTGCCCTTGGCCTTGAGGCCGATGACATAGCCGCCCTTGGGGTCGAGAAACCGGGCATCGGACAGGTCGCCGTTGATGACACGGGCACCCATGCACCGCTCGGGCAGATCTTTGCGGAACACTACGGCCACGTTGCCACCTGCATTGAGGTACTGGATGCATTGGTCGTGATTGTGACCGGAGTAGGACAGGGTCAGGTGCAGCGGAAACGCCATGGGCCTAGGCTTCCGAGAGCGAGAGTCCATGGCCCGAGCAAATGACTTGGTGTAGTCATAGTTGTTGGCACAGAACTCGTAGATCTGCGGAGCAACGTGTTCCCACGGAATGTCCGAGAGGACGTTAGAGCGGAACGCAAAGCCGTCATGGCCGTGCTTTTTACAGGCCGCATCCAGTTCCTTGTACAGTTGGCGGAAGAACGTATGCGGATCGGCCATCAGGTACACGGTCTTGGCGATGCGGGCAGCACGGACATTGGAGAACTTGGATCGCCCCGCAGTCACGCCAAGGCAAGCAGCCTCACACTCAGGGCTACGCCACGGGCAGAGTTGGTAGCCCGAGGAACCTGCAGGAGCCAAGGTCAGGCCGTAGATGGGCACGGAACCCTTGGCCAACTTGGTGTTTGCCCCGGGAGGAGTCAGGATCTTGCGATCCCGTCCGCTGAAGGGCGTCTGATACAGGAAGCCACGGAACGCAGCAGCAGCGGCTTCACGAATGGCATCCCACTTGGGAGCCTTGGCCTCGTTGTTGAGGACGTTGAGAGGAGTAGTCACGGTCGTTTCCTTTCGAGTTTGGTCTAGACACTAGACCGGATTGGAGAGAGGGGACACCATGTCCCACAAGTGAATAGTATCCTGCAATCAGGAATTGTCAATAGGCGGCAGAGCCACGACATGGGCAATGATCTTGGCCACATCGTCGGAAGTCTGCCAACCGATCACATCGTCATCGTGAGTCCAGTCGGGCATCCGATAGAGACCGTTTGCACAGAAGATGGCAACTTCGGCGTTCTTACACGCACTTGTAAACGACTTTCCACGGTTGTTGCAGTAAGCCAGTCGATGAAACTGGATGCTGATGGTGTAACCGTTGGAGAACTGCATATGGATGCCGTTGTGGTTGCTGCTTGCGGCGTTTTGAGTGAGGCTGATCATTTCTAGGTTCCTTTCTAAAGTCTAGATTCAGAGGGCCGTTTCGATGATGTCTGCGATCTCGTTGAAGTTCAAGCCACGACAATCGTTGATGTCGGAAATACTGTCGGTATGAAAGACTCCGTGCTTATCAGTCCAAGTGATCCGGGGATCCATGTCCGGCAGTTCTGCCCATGCACGAACACGAAACGGCAACGTACCCATGCAGTCATCCATGGTGTACATGGTCACCGAGTCTCGGCTGTGCTGCCATCCATCCTCTTCCATGAGCATTGCACCACGAGTCACCATCCACAGGTTGCACAGCACCCCAAGGGCACAGAAACAGAGTTGGCCAGATTCCCGATCATTGCGGCACAGGGCTCCACTACCCTTCGTGTACTCACCTGAGCGGAGCGCAGAAACCCAAAGAGCCTTGATGTTCTTGTTCACGGTCGTGTCCTTTCGATTCGGTCTAGACTTTAGAACTCTCTCACGTTGAGAGAGAACTATGTCCACATCTGAATACTACCACAGATACCCAAGTTGTCAAGGGTATCTAATTGGTCTACACAATGGTCTACTTGCTATAGTACCTAAGTTACCTAGTACTAGTCTTATATCTTATACCTGTATCTAGATCTATATTAGATACATATATAAGGACTATGGGTGGACTAAAGATTATACCTAAGTATAGACTCTAGAATGGATGTCTTGCTGAAGCGGTCGCGCCGGGTAATGTTGGTAATGACGCAACCTAATGTTGGTAACGGTGTAACCTGATGTTGGTGATAGATC
>Ga0209401_1000201_pt1 | contig 40834 bp, 43 predicted proteins | sample M_140807_MF_Meta_FD_187318 | JGI IMG/M metagenome (GOLD analysis project Ga0209401, IMG submission 187318) | Freshwater microbial communities from Lake Montjoie, Canada to study carbon cycling - M_140807_MF_MetaG (SPAdes) (version 2) | ecosystem: Environmental > Aquatic > Freshwater > Lake... | reverse complement strand
TAATACAAAAATAAATAATATAAAAAGAAATAATACAAAAAGAAAAAAAATATATAAAAAATCATATAAAAAATCAACTAAAAGTCTCAAACAAAAATAAAATTTACGTATTATTTTTTTTAATAAGCAACTGACAACCCTTACTTTCTGGCTCTATATATATCTTGGTTGTATCTGTTTTTATTTTTCTATTAGGAGCGCGATGTTCGTAACCAGTAACTCTTTCTTCTTCTATAATTTTCCAAACTTTTTCTAGTTGTCCAATATTATTTTGAAACCAATCACGATTACGTAATACTAGAACACAACTCAATTGTTCTAATTTCCAATATATATATTTTGTATATGTATATTTGTAAGGTTCCGTTTCATAAAATGTAATAGTTTCATCTTCCCATTTTAAAATGTCCTCCTCAGTATTTAAATGAAGTGGTTTATATGCATAAAAAGGAATACATTCTTTTGTATAAAATTGAATAATAACACCTTTATGCTTTTCATTTGCAACATCATCTACTTTGAAACTTTGAAAATCAGGATATTCAATAAATTTGGTTTCAAGAAAATCACATTCATCCAAACCACATACCTCCATTTGTAATTGCATTTGCACCCAGTATTCTTTTTTTGGAATACCAGTAATATCACGACTCACTGGATTTTTTATTTCCAACATGCGACCAAAACGTTCTGAAGCCTTGTCTATATTTATTCCATCTGGTGATGCACCTAAAAACTTGTATATAGGATGTTGAATACAACCAAAATCCTCCACTTTTGTCTTATATATGGTCTCATATAACATTACAGATAATGGTTCATATTTTTGTCCATGATGCATGGCTGTATTTGTATTTACATTATTAATTACTTTAACATCTTCATCTACAATGACATTTTTTGTAAGATTGCATTTTTCATAAATAAGCTGATTAATTGCGGATTGCGTTTCAAATGCTTTCCATGCATTGCTTGCAGTAATCAAATTTGAACGTAACTGATACCATTCAGGTGTCCTTTGAATAGGTTGTGGAATATCACGTAATGTCTGAATAATATGTTCAAGTTCAATAATATGTTCTAGTGATAAAATATTAGTTTTATCTGGTATTTGACTTATATTGATGGAACGTTCAGAGTGAAACAATGTAATAAATATGTGAAAAGCGTCTTCTAATAATTCATTCATATCATCTTCAATATCCTCTCCATAATCGAGACCTTCAATATGATCTTCCATTTGAATATAAAAAATATCCTTGATTTCTTCTAATAATATTTCATGAAAATCTGGTTCTGAAATTACATGTGGATGTTGACACATAAATTCATCCATCAAATGAATAGCTGTTTCCACTAAATCAACCGCTGTTTCTTCAGTAAAAATAGTTGGTTCATCTTCAAATACCAATAAATTTAATATGTCTTTTAGTTCTTCCATATCATTTAAATATTCATAAGACATATAAAGTTATATATATTACTTTATATGTTTTTAATATAATTTATATTATATTATATAAAAATTAATACGTTCTTTAGATTTCACCATCAGTATCTGAATCATTTTTTAATTTATTTTTAATTGTACCGTTTACATGATTTTTTTTTGGTGCAAGAGATTTTAATGTTGAAACTCGTTTATCAATATTCTTAAGAGTAAAATGTTTTGTTGCTTTTGTATAAGTTAAAGCAGGTATTTCTTTAATGATCCCAGCTTCCTTGTCATAAACAACGTCCTTAACACGTAATAATTTTTTTTTATCTAAGCTATCTTTTAAAAAATTAATAAGTAATTTACACTCTGATTCGTCAATATTTTTTTCATTTTTATATACTTCTACAAATTCAAATAATTTTTTATATTTTATAGTTTTATTTAATTTACACCATGGTTCATTATTATTGTTTATTTGTTCTGCTTCAAGAAATTTTTCTAGGTTAGATAAATCATTTGCAGACTTTGTTTCTAGTAATGGTGATCCATTTAATAACATAGTTTTATATTTAATATTCTTTAACTCTTGACATTCTTCACTAATATTTTTGATTTCAGCAATGTCTTCCATACAATATATATTATATTATGTTGTCATCAGTTTAACTCAGTTTTATAAAATATTTAATTATCACATATTTTTTATATCAGTTAAATATTATATTAATGGATATATTAATGGAAGCTGAACAACCAAAAACAATCAATATTACAGGTACAAATAATAAATATAAAATGAAGAAACTAATACATAAGGATACCATAAAAGAACCAAAAAAACGAGTAATTTCTGATAAATGGACGTTTTCAGAAGAATGTTTTGAATATAGGTATCAAATGAAATTGATAAAGGATATTTTAAATAAATATAATAATTTTGGTAATGAAATAAATGGTAATGAAATAAATGGTAATGAAATAAATGGTAATGAAATAAACGGTAATGAAATAAACGGTAATGAAATAAATGGTAGTGAAATAAATGTAAATGCATTAGTAGAAACTAGTATAAATATTGATAAAGATATTGATGTAGCTAAGATTATTAAACAACAAATAAATAAAAAAATATCGAGTTATAAATGTCAAGATAAAATTAAAAATAGACTTGATAATGACAAGTTTATTACTTTTGTATCTATTATTGAAAAAATGGTAGAATGTGAATTAAAATGTCGTTATTGTAAAGAAGAGATGAATGTGTTGTATGATATTTCGAGAGAAATGAAACAATGGTCAGTAGATAGGGTTCTGAATAAATTTGGACATAATATAGATAATTTTCATTTGGCATGTTTGGAGTGCAATTTAAAGCGTAGATGTAAAACACACGATAAATTTTTATTTACAAAACAATTAAATATTGTAAAACAAAAATAAAAAACATTCAATTTTTATGAGGAAATAATATCAAATATAAAAAGTAATAAAAATCAAATTTGATGCGATTTTATTGTATATTTATTTTAATTTAATTTAATAATTAAATGGAATGGAAGTGGACTAAAAGTGAACCATATGAGCGTTCTAGAAGATTAAAACATGTTCAAGAGCTGGAAAATAAAGAATTTAGTAAAAATATGGAAACATCTGCTTATACATCATCTTTGAATCATGACGAGAACACATGGGATATATTAAATCAAAGTGTAAGTGGTTCTGGATTTAAAGTATCTAATAAGAGAGAAGATATGGATATAAAAATAGCAGATAGAAAACTGACACAGCAAATAGGCTTTAATCCATTTTTAGGTGAAAATAGCTACATAAATGATGTAGCTATTCGAGATCAATATTTAAAACCAGTTAATACAACTCAAGATGAAATGAATATGAAATAAAAATATATTTATGCTAAAGATTTGTTGCACATAGTGTATAACAATCTATTAACAAAATAAGCAAGAAAAATATTAAACAACATAAGCATACCACTTATAATATTCATTCTGGTAAGATGTTTGAAATCTCTAAATAAAATAAACATTTCAGCAATAAAAGCAAAAATAAGAATAACAAAGAACAACATTGTCCATGCGAAAAAATAGATGCATGATTGTTTATCTAATGGTCCAGATATAGAATTGATAAAATCTGACATATTATAATATATAAATATAATATAAATTAATAGATATAGTATTTATAAATTATATTATTATGAATAAAATAATATAATTTCTATATGAAAAGACTTAAATGTTTTTCTAACATTCTAACATAATGAGTGTTTCATCAAAATATACAACGCAAAATGAACTATTATTAAATAATTTAATGGAATTTTATAAACATGAACCATATCTAACAAAGATGTTAAAAATAATTACTGGAGAGTCTAAAATCTCTCTACGAATTGTAGATTGGTTTGTCACGAATTATGCAAAAAAAAATTATACTTTATATACAATAACTGAAGAAATAAATAATCAATCAATTCGTTTCAAGGTTTACTTCGATTATAAGCTCAAATTAAAAGCATATAGTAAGAGACGTTTTGACCCTTTTTGTCGCTGGGAAAGGATCAGTATTCCTTACAAGAATGGAACATGTATTGAGACCACTATTGGGCAATTGAACTTTTTTAAATGGGCGTTGGAAAATAAGGTGATTGACTACATTGACGAAAATTATGAAACAATTGAAAAGGACATGAATAATCGTAACAGCACATCCAAAAGAAAGGAAACAATAGTTGCCGACAACTCAAAGACACGTAAAAAACGTGAAGAGCTCTCAATATCCGCTACAAAAAGCATCAAGAAAGAAGATGTTGAAATTGTTGTGCAGTTTCATTAAATACTTTCTCAATAGGGAAAGCTATTGTTTTTTAAAAACGAAAACAATATAAAGACATAATTCTATATATCATTATAATGGAACAACTAAATATCGTTGAGTTAATTGAGAGCAATCCAATCACAAAATTGTCATCTGATTATAATGTAAAATTGCTTACAAAAATAAAGGCAAATTTTAGTGATTTTGAACAACAATTATTTTTGACAAGTTTTTATTGCTATTTTAAATATCATCCAACAAATGATTTTGTAATTGATTTAGATGATGTTTGGAAGTGGGTAGGATTTTCACAAAAAATAAAGGCTAAGATATTACTAGAAGGAAATTTTAAAATAAATGTTGACTACATAAAATCGCTTTACCAGCCGGTAAAGCAAAAAAAACACACTAAAGGCGGTCATAACAAAGAAATTTTTATGTTAAATATTAAAACATTTAAATTATTTTGTATAAAAGCTGGAACAAAAAAAGCAGATGAAATTCATGACTATTATATGAAAATGGAAGAAATTATTCAAGACACAATTAATGAAGAAACAAATGAATTAAGATTACAACTTCAACAACAAAATAAAATAATAGAAAATGTTGAAAAAGATAAAGAAAAGTTAAAAGAATCAACCATCATAGAACAATTTCCACTCAATACCCAATGCATTTATATAGGCAAAATCGATAACAAAACATTAGGCAAGCCCAACAGCAAAATGTATCAGGAAACTGTCATAAAATTTGGTCAGAGTAATAATTTATCTGACAGAGTAAAAACACATAAATATACATTTGAAAATTTTAGATTATATGCAGCTTATAAAGTAAAAAATAAAATAGAAATAGAAAATGCTATTAAGAAACATCCTATTTTGCAAAAAAGGTTAAGACTAATTACTACAGAGAATGACGGCATTACTCATCGTGAATTATTAGCTTTAGATGATGATGAATTTACTATAGAAAAAGTTGAACAATATATTAAAGAAATTATTAAACAAAATGAATATAACGTAGAGAATTATAATTTACTTCTTAAGAAAACATCAGAACAAGAAATTGAAATTAAACAATTGAGAGAAGAATTATCAATAAAAGATAAACAAATTACATCAGTATCTAATAAATTAACTTCTTATACAGGAGAAGGAGATATAGCAAATGAAACAAAAAATAAAATTGCAAGCACTTATGCTCTATGTAAATATGGTTATTTTTTATATATTTTTCAATACGATAATAACCGCTTTATATGTTCTATAACTAGACAGAAAGATTTTGAAACATTGACTACAAATTTAAAGAACCAATATAATGGAGGAGAAATGAAATATAATACAATTGTTTCTTATCCATTTACAGAGAAGAATATGATGTTTCTTTTAAAGCAACATTGTATTTGTCTAGGGAATAATAAATTTGAAACATCATTTGAAGATGTAAAATCTATTGTTGATATTGTTTGCAATCTGGAAAAAGTATTGATTGATAATGCACATGACTTGCCCAAGTTACAAAGTATCATAGAAAATAAATCAGATTGTTCTTTTACAAGTGAAATAAATGTTATATTGGATCCAGAAGTTCCAACAATAAAAAAAGCAAAAAGATCCATAGACCAAATCAATAAAGATACTGGTGAAGTAATAAAAACATTTGAGAGTATAGAAGCTGCAGGTCGTTCATTAGGATTAACTACAGGAACTGCAGTTGGAATAGCTCTAAGAGAGAAACGGATTTGTCAAGGATTTCTATGGAGATATTCTGGTATTTCAAAAGAAGAACAATATAACGAACAACCTGTTATAAAAGTTTGCTGTTCAACTGGTGACAAAAAGTATTTCAAAACAATTGCTGATGCTGCAAGAAATTGTAATATATCTGCACCAGCATTAAGACAAAGAATTTTAACACATGTCCATATAAATGACCATCATTGGGTTTTTGACAAAAATGCAAATCATTATAAATAATTTAATATAAATAAGATATAAATATTTAAATAATAGGTAAATATTTAAATATTTATTAAAATACTAACATATGGGAAACTCACAATCAATTAGAAAAACAAATTTTGAAGATATTCAATATATAATAAAAAATCCGGAATCCTATATTATTATCAATACACTTCCTATTTCAGAACAAGATTGTTTATTACCTAATACGATGAATATAAATAGAGAGGAAGAATTGATAAATCAATTAATAACTACTGGAAAAAAAGATGCAAAAATAATCATTTATGGAAAGAATTGCAATGATGACAAATTATATGCCAAATATCAACAATTGTCTTCTCTCGGTTTCTATAATGTGTTTGTTTATACAGGAGGCTTATTTGAATGGTTGATGTTGCAGGATATTTATGGAGACATAGATTTTCCAACTAGTAAAAAAGAAATGGATATATTACGTTTTAAACCTAAGAAAATACTGAATGTTCAGCTTTTAGAGTATTAATTTTTATCTATTTTAATTATTTAATAAATTTTTTAAAGATGCGACTTCCTTTATAGCTTTCCTATGTAACTTTAAAGATTCTTTCCGTGAATAGGCAGTTTTAAATAACTTGTCTGAACGCATCTTAAATACTCTGTAATCAAACAAATCTAGCGCTTCCTTAAGTGCAATCGTGTATTCGGAATTGTCAATATGCATTTTATACATTATACATCTGTCTATGTCATAAGCTGCAAGCAAATCGGCTTCTCTCACAATATTATACGCCAATTGATAATCACCTAATTCAGGATAACCATTTGCCTTTACTTTTGAATATGACATAGTGGAAATGATGTTACTCATTATTTCCAAATCTTCTTCTCTCATGAATTTTGACATAAAGAATTTGTATCTTATAATACCTTGTGCTTCATTCATATATTTTTTATCACACATATCATGACCAATTGCGGCTGCGTAAATAATTTCTTTTTGTTTTTCTAAAAATGGGTTTGCTTGTAATTCACTTTCATAAATGCGTTTTGCAAAACCAAATACTTCCATGCTGTGCTTTAAACCATGAGATTCGTCAATTCCATAAATGTTTGTTGTTTCAACTACATACTGAAATGCATGATTAATTAAAGAATTTAAATATAAAGCTGGTGTCATTATTTTCATGTGTAAATTATAATATTATTTTATTTTTAATTCATTTTTTTTAATTTAACTAAAATTAAATTCAAATGTAGTCACATATTTCAGATACTAATATATTGTCTCTAATCATCATTTTGAATGGTTTTCCACATCCATATATTGCGTTATTTTGAACATATTGATCGCAAAGTTGTTTTGGTGTATGAGGGTCCATTTGTTGACCTGTATTTTTAAAGGTTCCATGACGAAAAATTGCACAATTTATTTGAAGAATTTCTATAAATTCTTGACAATGTGGACACGTTATTATATTGTTAGATAAGTCTTCCATTCAATATTATTTATATATTAAGTTAAAATATTTATATAATATAATTATGAGCGAAGATATTCATTTATTTTTTGGACATCAAAATAGAACAAAAGGATATATTATAGATGTTTTTAATAATTTACTTATTCAACAAGGACAATCATCAATTTATCCTGATGGAAAAAAACCTCGTTTTAGCAATGGTAGTATTTTAGAATTAAAAATAGAAAAAAATTATTCTGAATTTCAATTAAAATTATCTTTAGCTATTACAGGCGATTATACTAGTAACAAAGATGATTCTGAATATTGGGTAAGTCAAAGTGATATTAATAATTTTAATAAATTTGATAAATTTAGTGGAACAGTTCCATTTATATCAGTTCCATTTCCTGAATATACAGTTGTAGTTACTGCAGATGATTTAATGAATAGTTTTAAAATAAATACTACTAGATTACCAGACAAAATAATATGTTATTTTGTAAGACATGGATATTCAACACATAACGTTTCAACTAAAAGCCGACTTTTTTCTGCAAGTAATAGTGTATTTAACACAAATACTTCATTAACAGAAAACGAAACAGATAGAAAGATAAGAATGAGAGAACTTTTGGAACAACCTGAAAGTATGCAAATAGGTGAAAAAATAGGAACTGAACAAGCATTAAAAGCAGGAGTTGATTTTTCTACCATATTAGGAGATAGAAAATTAAAATCAGTTAGTGTTTCTGATTTAGTACGAACACATGAAACTGCTTCATTTTTTTTAACAGGATTATTAAATCGAAAACCTAATGCATTAAATGAAATAAGATTTATATATGTATTACCATGTTTTCATGAATTACAAAAAAATGGAAGAGATGAAGATAGTAAAGTTGCAAATAATTTAACTAGAGTATTTACATTGGGACAAACACAAGGTGCTTTAAATAGAGAGAATAATACAAATTGTAGAAATAATGATGATTTTTTAAGGGAAGGTTCTTATATGGGAAGATTCAGAATTTCTGGAAAACAAAGAAAAAGTTGCGGTTCAATTATAGTAGGAGACAGATCATTACAACTTTTGTGGGGATTTTATAAAGAAATGTATGATGGAAAATATAGAGACCAATTTGAATATTCCTTTAAAAGAAACCCTTGTATAGGTAATAATTTTTTAGGTTTATTTTTAAATGAATTTTATAGTGGTAAATCAAGAGGTGGTAAAACAAGAAAACGTAAATTAAATAAAAAATATAAAACTCATAAAAAGAATAAAAAATCTAAAAAAAATAAATTTATACATAGAAATACTAGAAAACATAGATACTAACGAATAAACCTAACTAACGAATAAACCTAACTAACGAATAGACCTAACTAACGAATAAACCTAACTAACGAATGAACCAATTAATTTCGTATAACCAATCATGCAGTTGATTTTTATTTTCATAAACATCAATATTACCATCAATAACTTTTATCTCAGCATTCTCATGGTTATTTTCCATCATATCTTTATGATATTTATCACACATTTTCAAATATTCCAATGGAATATTATCTTCACCTTCTCTTGCTCTTTTTGAAATTCTTGCATGGCAAATTTCTGGGTCTGTCTTGACATAAACAACTTTATGCACAGGAAATTCCTTTGAAAATGTATCGAACCAATTCAAATAAATTTGATAGCAGACATCTTCCATTTTGCTGGTCTCGTATAACATCTTTGCAAAGACATATCGATCTGTATTTAAGCTGCGTTCTGTAATTATTATATATTTTCTATTTGGTTCAATATCTTGAAGTGCTTGATGTAGCACATTCAATCTTGAAATATAGGCCATCATTTGAAAAGGGAATGCATATTTATCTTGATTTAAGTAAAATTTCTCTAAAATAGTTTTTCCATCTGCATCTTTAATTGTTTCCCATTCATCAACAGGTTCTTTCAAGAAAATGAAATTTGGGTTGTTTTTATAATTATTCTTTAAACATTCCATCAATGTTGTTTTTCCGGAGCCTATATTTCCTTCAATAGAAAGGACTACAAAATTAAATGTTTGACTTTCAGTAGACATATTGCGTTAATAATATACTATTGATTATTACTTTATATTTTTATTTCAATTTTAAAAAAAATTGACATATAAAATAAATATAAAGAGAATAACATAATTTATACTATAACCAGAACAGAAATGGATTTACAACAAAGAAAGCTCAAGAAATCAGAATGGGATTCGATTGAGATAGCAGTTTCTAAATCAGAAATGGACGTATTAAGTATGATTATGCAAGGATATCATGATGTAAATGTAAAGATAAATAATAATCTCTCTATCTTTACATTCTTAAAGATAGAATTTTCAGAGAAAATGGAAGATTACTTATATAATAAATATTTGCGTAAACGCTGTGACAAAACCCAAGAGGAACTTAAGAAAATGACTACAAGTTATGATCAGCTTAAACTTGATCCCAATATAAAAATAAATTCGGCTGATAAAATTAGACTAGAAAGATTTGACGAAAGTTCTTTAAAAAGGATAGACATTTATGAAGATGTTCTTCTGACACATATTGAGAAATTGATACAGAATAAAAAATCAGGAAATGACAAAAACTTTCACTATCATTATTATACGCTTTACAAGCTCATTCGTAATAATATTGTGCGGTTAAACAGACACGTAATCGATATCACAAAACGCATATTAGATTTATTTGAACCAGAAATAAATAAGCTTACCATAATTCAGAACGCTGTGGAATTTATTGAACGCAATGATAGCCTATTAAAGTATGCTGATTTGACACTTTATGAGCATCAAAAGGAAATCTTTACTACTTGCAAAAGTATGAGACCTAAATTGGTGTTGTATATGGCTCCTACTGGTACAGGTAAAACATTGACACCAATTGCTTTATCAGAGCAAAAGAAGATTATATTTGTATGTGCTGCTAGACATGTCGGTTTAGCGTTAGCAAAGGCAGCCATTTCAATGAAAAAGAAAATTGCCTTTGCATTTGGTTGCTCAAGTGCAGATGATATTAGACTGCATTATTTTGCGGCAAAAGTGTTTACCAAGAATAGGCGCACAGGTGGAATTGGAAAGGTCGACAATAGTGTTGGTGACAATGTTGAAATCATTATTTGTGATATTCGCTCTTATTTACCTGCAATGTATTATATGTTGGCATTCTTTTCAGCACAAGATATTATTATGTATTGGGATGAACCAACTATTACATTGGATTATGCTGATCATGATATTCACAAGACAATTCAAGAAAATTGGAAACAAAATATGATACCCAATGTAGTGTTGTCATCTGCGACATTACCCAAACAACACGAGCTAACTGAGACTATTCCAGATTTCCTTATGAAATTTCCTGGTGCAGAAATTTGTAACATAGTTAGTCATGATTGTAAGAAATCAATACCAATTATTAATAAAGATGGATTTGTGGTGTTACCTCATTATTTGAGTGAAAATTATCAAGATACACTGAAGGTAGCCAAACATTGCAATGATTATTTGACATTGCTGCGTTACTTTGACTTGAAAGAAGTCGTCGAATTTATTGGCTATGTGAATGGTAATCAATACGGCAATTCAAAGACGCATTTAGACAGACATTTTGAAACGTTTGACGATATCAATATGAAAAGCATAAAAATGTATTATATAATCTTGTTGCAAAATATTGTTGCAGATAAATGGCCGTCTATACATACGTATTTCAGACATTTAAGGAGACCGCGAATATTGGAAAATGGTTCAGTAGATACAAAAGGTAACAAAATTACAAAAAGTAAAAGCATTGGACCTGGAATAACAAGTAGTCATTCTTCAACAAATGTATTGGATGGAGCTCCACTGACAAGAATAGCTAGTCAGCAAGGAATACCATTAAGAGAAGGAATACCATTAAGAGAGACAAATGCAGGCACAGGCACATCTGGTGTTTATGTCACAACAAAAGATGCATATACATTGACAGATGGTCCGACTATATTTATCTCAAATGATGTAGAAAAAATTGCAAAATTTTGCATTCAACAGGCTAATATTCCTTCTATTGTGATGGATGAATTGATGAAAAAGATCGAATATAATAATGTGATTAATGAGCGTCTATCCGTTCTTGAGTCAGAGCATGAATTAATAAAAGAGCAAGGCGATCAACAGGCAAAGAATAATGTATCAAGTTTCCATAATGGAAGTACAATTAGTGGAAGAAATAAAAGCGGTAAAGATTCAAAAAAGTCGTCTCGTGATTGTCCAGAAGAAATGGAGAACAAGGGAAAGCTAAACAAATTAACACAAGAAATTAACTCTTTGCGAGCTCTTATAAAATCCGCGTCATTAAATGATACATTTATTCCAAATAAAAAAATGCATTTGGATAAATGGACGGCAAATTTGGAAACACTTTGTGGCGGTGCATTTACCAGCAATGTAGATGAGCAATTTGTCTGCGATATTATGGCTCTAAAAGGTGTAGAAAACTCTTGGAAGGTTCTCTTAATGATGGGAATTGGTGTGTTTATAAATCATGAAAATATTACTTATACGGAGATTATGAAGAAACTGGCCGATGAACAGAAATTGTATATGATTATTGCATCGAGTGATTATATTTATGGAACCAATTATCAGTTCTGTCATGGGTTCTTGAGTAAAGACTTGGATTTGACGCAAGAAAAGTTGATACAGGCTATGGGGCGAATTGGACGAAATAATATCCAGCAAACTTATACCATTAGATTTCGCGATGATGATCAGATTTCAAAGTTATTCACATCGGAGACCGATAAGCCAGAAATCATTAATATGAATCGACTATTCAATAGTAAGAAAGTAGTTTGGAGAGATAATGGCTATGTGGAAGAAGAATAAAGGTTTTGAATAATAAACTTGTGTAAAAGAATAAAAATAATTATATAAATTTTTATCTATAATATAGTAATTATTGGTTTATTATATTCGTATACTTTCTCTCTTAAACTTGTATAATATTCATATCTTTCTTTTGATAGCTCTGATTCATACAATTTACAATTTCCGGTAGAAATAGTTTCAGTTTTTTTCTTATCTATTTGTGAATTTGGATTATTTTGAATGAGTGTATTATATATTTTAATTGTTTTCCATCCTTCTAATACTTTTTCAAATATAAAAATAACTTCTTCTCCAGTAATATCACGTTTTATAGTCCGTTTTTTCTCTCTTCTTTCTTTTTTCATTTTTATAAAAACTTTTTTATATTTGTTATCCATTTTATAAATAACAAATATATTTTTATACATTTATTTCTGTAAATTGTTTTAACAAATTTAAATAATAATCATATCTTTTTCTAAATTATCAATAATATTATTTATTATATTTAATTTTTCTTGAATTGACACTTGATTAGATTTTGTTCCTATATATATTTTATCAAGTTTTGGATGTTTTTCTATTTTAAAAAATTCACGACTTTTTGTTTTTTCTTGATTTAACCATTCATGATAATATACTACATATTTTTTCATCATATTTTGAGTAATTCCATCTGGTAAAGGTTTAGCGGAAGTTTTTCTTTCTCTCTTTGTTCCTGGTTTAATACCTTTTGAGTTTTGTTCTTGTTCTTTTCTTGTAGAAATTCTTAAATTTTCTAAACTATTATCCAATGGATTTTGATTAATATGATCAACACTTATATTTTTAGTTCCTTTACCATTACCATAACAACTGGTAATTATTTGATGGATATATAATTCATTCTGACCCATAATATAACCATTTTGTAATTTAAACCAAGTAATTTTTTTACCTTCATTTTTATTATTTTCATAATCTAATATTTTTTGATAGCTATAAGGACACATTTTACAGATAGTATCTTTTTCACAATACATTAATAAATATTCTTTTTCATTTTCTTTTATTTTCCATATAGGATTTTTCATAATATAAGCGTCTTTTCCAAAATCATTGTAATGACCAAGTGTATAGCTTATTACATTATATTTATTTTTAATATCATTATGGCATTCATGATATATAGTAACATTATTACGTCTCAAATCAAAAATATTACCATTATTAAATTCATATTTTATATTTGAATTATCATATTTAAATATAAATTCTAAATAAGAAATTTTTTGATTATGACGTAAATAATATGGATATGGTTTCTCATTCGGATAATAATGTATAAAATTTTTATCAAAATTAATTATAGAAAATAAATCTTTAAAATCTATTAGAATATGATTATCATTAAAATAAATAATACCACAATTTTCTACAGGATCAAAATCATATTTAAGAGTATAGTTCATATTATATAATTTATAATATGAATATCTTTAAGTTATTTTTAATTGAAATATTTTGTTTCAGTTTACTTAATTGGAGTAAGCTAAACCACCCCAGTTAGCCTAATCCGACCCAAATATTTCTATTTGAGCTTGGACTATTCCTTAAGTCTTCATTGAAAGTTGCTAACTTTCTCAGACCCATTCCATTATAGTCTCTGAACCTTCTCCATGTGCTTGCTTTAGCGCATTTAGGAGCTTGGCTGCAGATTGTCCAATCCTTTTCGTTATTACTATGCCCTAGGTCATTACCCCGAGTATTCAAAATGTTTTCACATAATGAAGTAGTAGAAAAGGCTATCAGGATATTCCTGCAATTTAGAAATGTTGCCTCAAAATGACTTGATAGTCAGAAAGAGACTAGCTGGTTATATAATGCGAACTGATATATTTCGCATATTTGCTTTACACTGTTTACCCACATTAGAAAGCAAATATCTATTGTGGCAGCCAACTGTTTGGCACAGGTTAAAAAAATGCCAGACATAATTCTTAGAACGTTGTAGTTTGTAGCATAAACGCGAACCTTGGCAGTCTTGGTACCCTCAACGGTAGCGTTGGAGAGAACAAGCTGAAGAGTAGCGTTATCAATTCTGGAAAAGTTGCAAGTTCCTGAAGGCTGATGCTCTTCAGGTCTGAGTGCGAAGGAGTAAACATTGATACCTTCATCAGGGTTGCGGGTGTGGGCTTGGTAAGGTTGGACCCAAGAGAAGTAGGAACCTTCACGCTCAGAGAAGCGGTCTTGTCCGTTAAGTTGTAGCTTAGCGGTGACGACAGGGTTCTGACCCCAACAATGCATGTCAAGAGAAGTCTCAGAGAGGACGAAAGTTCCGGCATCAGAGACACCAGAGTTATCCTTGTGAGAGTTAGCATCAGCAATAAGAGCAGCAATGTCGGCAGGTGTTCCAACAGGAACAGGAACAGCGTTACCACCAAGATTAACTTCGTTGTAAGGGTTGGAAGGTCCGTGCCAGTATCCAGTGAAACCAGCGCCAGGAATGTAGTCAAGAGCTCCAGCATCATTGAAGAGACCACGAGCATCAATGTATGCACGAGAGTCAGAAGCAACAGAGGCAGGACCTCCGAAGGCATGAATGGCGTTAGGAAGAGCATCAATGGCATCAGTATAGTTGAAAGGCTGGGCACCAAGGACCTTGAATAGAAGAGCATCACAGGTCAAAGATGAGCAATAATCAACGTTCTGATCAGGCTGAATAACCCAGATGAGCTCCTTCACAGGGTGATTGAAGTTGAGCTTAATCTTGTTCGAAGACGATCCGACGGACTCATCACCAGTAAATTGAAGCTGAGTAATCAAATACTCGTGAGGGTTCTGTGCCATTCTGCGGCGCTCGTCAGTGTCCAAAAACACGTAGTCGACGTAGAGGGAAGCAGCAACAAGGGACTGATTGTAGGCAATAGTTGCAGGAACAGGGCGTCCAACAGTGTATTGTCCGGCAGAACCTGTGTAAGGGTTGGTGTTGCAGTTAAGGGTGGTAACAGCCCACAAGCACTCATCAATAGGACGGATATCAAGATTAATCTTGACCTCGTGGTATTGGAGAGCAATAAGAGGAAGGGCAAGACCAGGGTTGGTGCAAAACCAGAATTGAAGAGGAACATAAAGAGTGGTCTCAGGAAGAGCATTACGAGGAGCACAGACTTGACGAGGTGCAAGGGAGTCACAAGGAGACTCAACATCAGAGAAAGAAGGATCAGTGATAAAGGTGAGTTGAGTGGTGTTACCAATCATCTTGAAGTATCCACGTTGTTGCTCAGCAGTCATGGTAAGCTGGTTCCAGATGTGCATCCAGTCACCATATTGACGATCAATTCGTTGACCTCCAATCTCGACCTCAACTTGGGCGATAATTTGCTCACCAGGGAAATCTAGCCAACGAGCATAGACACCAGTGTTTTGGCCAGTTGAATAGTTACCAAGGCCCATAAGTTGGTTAATCTCAGGAAGAGTAACCTGGAGATATGTGCGGTAAGCAAGATCACCATTTCTGGAGATCACGCACTGCACACGGCGACCGAAATCGGCTTGACCGTTAAAAGTTTGCTCAATTGATTCAATAGCAAAGTTTGTGTAACGTCTGTAAGTTACTTTCCAGAAAGTAATTTGAGGATTACCTGTACATTTCCTCTACCTTATTTTTCAATAAGGATTAGACTATATCTTATGAAGAACTCATATTTGCTTTAAATTCTGTTAATTTTTGATTTTAATATGAACTCTTCCGAAAACCATTTAGTCGTTGAACCTTCTTCTTTAAATTTTTGTATTTTATCCAAAATAAAATCCACCTTTTCAAAAGGTGGAGCCAAACTTTGATTAACATTTTTATCAACTTTTTTTAAAAGTTGAACTGGTATTAAATTAGACCAGTTCCAACATTTAAACTTTTCATCTTCGTTTGTTAAATCAAATTCACAAACAGGAATAATATGATCAATTGACCAAAATGAACCATAATTTTCCCAATTCATTTCTGAAGTGAAATTATATTCAAACCATTCTCTTAAATATTGAATATTACAACCTATATAATTCATAGTTGTGTCATTTTTATTTAGAACACTTCTTAACCGAGCAGCTAGTGATTTTTTTAATCTATAATTAACGTTTGTTATTCTTTCATTTCTACACCACTCTGTTTTCTGTTCTCGTAAAAATTCTGGATAACAAGAAATACAAATCTTTTTCTTATAAAACTTTTTTAACTTTGCAAAATCTTTTAAAACTTTTTTTTCGTTACATTTTTCACATTTTGCTAAAAAAGTCTCTGCTTTTTTTTGTCTAAGATTTTTTTTTCTTATTTTATCCAATTCATTCAAACATTTTTTACATGTTTTAGAATATGAATTTTCACAATATTTTCGATATTTATCAATATGTTTGGTTTGTATGCATTTATCGCATATTCTTACTTCACATTCATTTTCCATTTATATTACTATGTGTCTATAATTTTATATTGTTTAAAAAATATTATTTAAAGAAGCTTGGATGCTCATTGCCCATTTCTTTGAACTTTTTGTTCAAATCATCTTATTCATTTTTACTATACCCAAGTTTTTTGTCTTGGCCACAATCCTTTCGCAAGAATTGCTTAGTAGAATAAGCTTTAGGGGTTTCAAGCAATTTGATTTTCTCACCAGGGCTTTTCAAATTAGTCTATAGCTAATTTCCCTGATTAATGTCAGTGGTACTCTTTTATTAAAAAGTATCCACAAAGGGCTTTATGAATATCTTATTTTTTCGATATTCCCCGACATTTTTCTACCCTACAGGCTTTTAAGGTAAACATCTTGAGCGCCATAAGCGACGAGTTGCATTAGACCACCTCCCATTTTATAATATGGCTAAAGAAAAAAAAATTTTGGAAATTAAATTAATTAAATTAATTAAATTAATATTATATCATAAATATTTCACTTAAATAATAACTTTATTCAAATCCAAATTGGTCTTCATAAATTTAAGCAAATATGTATCCTCTAGGACTTCTTTTTTGTTTTCATGATGTTTTGTAAAGACATATGAATCGTTCCTTTTTTTTACAGACCATCCCTGCTCTATTGAATTAAAAAGAATTAACATTTTTTGGAATTTAATGGCATCAACTTTAATCTGTTCATTTTCTAAATCTTTTAAAGATTCTAAATTTACTTTAATATCCATTAAAGATAAAAAAGAAAACTTTAGATGTTTTTAAACTATAAAATTAAATACATGAAATATAAATAATATTTATATAATTTATATAATTTATATGACTAAAAAGTTAACAAAAAAAAATAGAAAAAATAGAAAAACTAAATCCAAAAGAGGAGGAGGAGATGAATGTCCTGATTTTGGTAATATTCCAACTAAAAAATGGGGTGCGATTATGGGTATGGGTGGTGGCGGTTGTGGGTTTGACATACATGCACTCAAACCTTATACTATAACTTCATCTTTTGAAGGTGATATAAATACACCAAATTTTACTGTAAAAAAATACAAACCAAGAGAACCATACCGTGAAATTGGAAGATATTGGGTTGATATTAAACTCGATGACAAAAATATACCTACAATAGATAAAATTACATACCAACAGGGTAATAGAGCTGAAATTGATCTAACGAAAAAGTGGTCCTATACGTTTCCAGAAGGACCTAAGAGAGAAAGTAACGAATTATTACTACGTAATTTAAATTTACCAGATACTATTGATCGAAAAGATCCATTTTCTTTATTTCGTTATTTTCCAGAGGGTTTTACTCCATATGAACCCAATATAGATGGTAGTGTAGATGGTAATACCCCAGTGTATAGATTAGAGGATTATCTAAATAATTCACCTGAAGATCAGGCACGCATTATGGAAACATTCAGAGGACCACCTTCTGGACCACCTTCTGAAACACCTTCTGAAACACCTTCTGAAACACCTTCTGAATCACCTTCAGTAATAACTAATGTAGGAGGAAAAAAAACACTACATCAAAAAAGAAAAAAAAGTAAAAGAAGAAAGAATAGAAAATAAAATATATTTTATATTTATTATAAATTAAATAAATTTTTTAAAATAAATATAAAAAGAATATGCCAAGTTTTAAACCAAAATCAGTAAAAAAAATTAAATATAATAAAAAATCAGCAATGACGCTTGATATCAAGCATAAGGAATTCTTAAATGAGTTCAATAAAGATAAAGAAGACATAATACCTGATTTGAAGCAAGAAAAACAGGAGTTAAAGTATCAATTGAAAAATAATAATCTAACTATTGAACAACGTCTTGATATTCAAGACAAAATAAACGATTTGAATGAATCTATAAAAGAAATTAAATTAAAAAAAAAAGAATATTTTCTAGACAATTCTAAATATATTTTTGAATACTTTGAAAATAAGAAAAATATATCTGAAGGTGGAAACACATCTATTCAAGTTGCAACAAATAAGACCAAAATGATAAATTCCTTTTTTAAAATTAAAGAAGCAATAGAAGAAAATTCTACTTCAAATAGCGAAAACAATAATATTGTTCAAAAATATTTGAGTAATATTGATGACGGATTTATTGATGTTAATTCGTTTGTATGTCAGACTGATATTTGTAAATTCTGTTATCAAGGAGAATTAATTCCTCTTGAAGATGAAGGTATAATGCTTTGCAATAATTGTTCTCGTAGTATTCCTTATTTAATAGAAAATGATAAACCTTCTTATAAAGAGCCTCCTAAAGAAGTTTGTTTTTATGCTTACAAAAGGATTAACCATTTCAAAGAGATTTTGGCACAATTTCAAGGCAAAGAAACAACACAAATTCCTCATGATGTGATTGAAAATATTAAATTGCAAATAAAGAAACAACGCATTGAATTAGAAAATATTACCAATATAAAGACAAAGGAAATATTGAAAAATTTAGGCTATAATAAATACTATGAACATATTCCATTTATTAAAGATAAACTTGGTATCAAACCACCCATTATGTCACCAGAATTAGAAGAAACATTGTGCAATCTTTTTGTTGAATTACAATCACCTTATTCAAAATATTGTCCAGATGATCGAGTTAACTTTTTAAATTATTATTATACCGCTTATAAGCTTTGTGAACTGTTAGGCGAAGATGGATATTTGGAACATTTTCCTATGTTAAAAGACCCTGAAAAACGAATGGAACAAGACGAAATATGGAAAAAAATTTGCTTGGATTTAGATTGGGAATATATACCAACTATTTAATTAATTATTTAATAAAATTATTTAATTACTTTACAAAATGTAAATAAATATAAAAAAATGCAAAATTAGCTAGAAGATAAATTTCACAATTTATTATATTTGATTCTAAAAATACAGCAGCACATAATATTGTTTGAATATATAATGATAAATATAATATAATGTTATTTGTTTTATAACAATGATTGAACATAAATAATAAAATACTAATAAAAACAATAAAACAATATACAAAATGAATTGTATTAGTATGGTCATATATTAAAACACCAATTATTCCAATTAACATAAAAAATATAGAAAAGAAAGAAAATATATCACATCTCAATAGTTCATAAATTATTGTTGTTATACCCATGATAGTCATACCGTAAAAGCAAATTTCATTACATTCTTTATTCTTTATAATACTTGAAATTGAATTATCATTTGTTGCATAATAATTATAAACATTATGTATGACATATATATAAATAATTATCATTAATATAAAAAGTAATTGTTTAATAAACATTTATAAATAATAATATTAAAGTTTTTATATAATAGCCGTAAAAATATTTTATTTTATTTTTTATAAAATTTATTGAACCTATTAATTCGGTTTATACGGAAACAATTGTAATTCTCTCGTATTGTAAATGGAGAAATTAGGATCGTAATTATTTGCACCTACACCAGAACCATAACATGTACCTCCCTTAAGATTTTTTCTTCGTGTTTGACACTTTTTAGAATGTTTATGTTTTCGTTTATTTGTTTTATTTTTTCTTATTTTTCGACGTCCCTTTCTAGTTCTTCTACCTCCTTTTGATGCACCAGGAGGTGTCTCATTAAATTTTATTGTTTTAATACTCGGATCTCTAAATACTTTATAAGATTTAAACATTATTTGACAATTTTTTACATCACTTGCGCTAAGACTCGATTGTCCCAATAAACCTCCTAGCATACTTTGTTTTGGTCTAGTATAAACAAAACTATCGTCAGCTAGAGCATTAATATCAGGTGGAATAGTAGCAGAAAAGTTACCGGCAGCATCCTTTGAAATAACGTAACAATCAAGCTTATTTTTAAATGATGGGTCTGACTTTAATAGACGTGCTTCTGTTTTTGAATATCCAAATTCTTCTGATGTTAATATGTGACTTAAAGTTTCTTCTGAGCACTCTGGAAATTTTAACGGACCGGTAGTCCAGTAGTTGTCTGCATCATAACTATATTTAAGTTGTGTAAGTGCTTTAGGGGGAAATTTCTTACCCATGTCTTCTTTTTCTTCAGCATTTAGATCATAAAACATAAAAAATGCAGGGTCATTCATATTCTGTCCTAAATACATAAGCTTAGTTTGTGTTTCAACATATTGACCAACTTTAAGTTTATTTTTAAATGCTTCAATTGCTGCTGGATCTGATGCCATTATATATATATATATATTTAAAAAATATAGAAAAATGATTTTAATAATTTACACCTTTTCTCAATTTAAACGTATATTTTTCTTCTTTTTGTTTTTCTTTTTTTTGATTTTCTTCTTTTTGATTTTCTTTTTTTTGATTTTCTTTTTTTTGATTTTCCACCTGATAAACCTGCAGACATAATTAAAGCGATCAATCGTAAAATTGTTTCCGCTGCAGACATAATACCAAAATTTAATTCAAATATATTTTCAAAAATGTTCTTTTTATCTTCTTGCAATGGCAAATCATTTCCATATTTTTGATTAAAGCTAGTTATAAAATGTGTTAATCTTTTCTCGTATTTTTCGAGAAATTCAAATTCTTGCATTCTTTTAGTTTTTTTGTTTGAACGATATTCTTCATCCTTTAAACTTTTTATTCTTCGTTTAATTTGATTTTGTTGTTCATCAATAATTTTAAAACAATTTAAAATATCTGTTAAATCTGTTACGTCTATATCACTACCATTGTTTCTAAAACTGTTTGTTTTTTCCATTATTATTTTAATATTATCTTCAATTGCTTTAATTGCATTTGATGTCCAGTAAGTTTCATTATGGAAAACTCTATTTGTTATCCCTGATAACGGTGTAAAACTTTTTAAAGGTCCAAAATTTTCTTTTACAGGTAAGTCATTTGCATATCTGTATTTTGATCCTTCTTCCATATATATATATATAAATATTTATAAAACAAGTTATATATATTAATTTATTATACCATTTATGATTTAAAAACCGCCAGGAAATCTGACTAAGTTCGCACCAATGCCAAAGCCAGCTCCAGATCTAGCAGTAGCACCCATTGATGGTACATAAGTGTCAAGAATGCTAAATGTAGCAGCTGCAGTCAAAGCGATCAATACAATTTCTTCAACATTCAAAGAACGTTTAGGGATAGCATAAGCAGCAATAGCCACCATTAAACCCTCAACAAGATACTTAATAATTCTTTTAACAAGTTCAGCAATGTTAATAACTCCGCTCATTATAATAAATAATAAGAAAAAAAATATATGTGCGATAAAAAACTTAAAAATAAATAGTATAAATATCTAAAATGGAACATTCTAAAGATAAAAATTCAAAGAAGTCAGGATTTGAGAGAAAAGAGCTAAATGGAAAACCAAATCCTAAATATGTTGATTTATTGGAAGAAGATAAACCAATTGCTGGCCAAAAATTTGTCTGTGTTTCGTTTTGTTCTCCGGAAGAAATTTTAAAGAAGAAGGAAATGTTTTTCTTTGAAGAATTCCTAAAGAAATGGGATTTGAATAAATCTATGGAAAAGTTTGTTCAATTCCTTAATTTTGTTTCATTCAAGTATAATGTTTCATTTGATGATTTGTCGAATGACTTCAAGGAATTTGTAAAGGAAGAAAGAGAGGCAATTTCTAAAACTACTTTTGAAGATGAATATAAAACATTTTTGGATAATAATGAAGAAGAACTACAAAAGAAGTTTGATATTGCAAATAATTTTCAAACAAACACTCGTGGTATCAAGATAAGAGGGTCTTATCCAACTCAAGAAGAGGCTGAATTGCGTGCTAAAATGTTGCGCGAGGTTGACGATAACCATAACATATTTGTTGGTCCTGTTGGCATGTGGATGCCTTGGGATCCAGAAGCTTATAAGACTGGTCGTGTTGAATATTTGGAGGAAGAGCTCAACCAATTGATGAGCGAGAAGCAGAAGAATGAGACCAATGCCAAGTCCGCTTTTGATCAACGTGTCAAGGAGACAAAACAGAAGGCTATTGATGAAAATATAAAGAATGCAGAGAAGTCTGGTAATACATTGACACAGACTATAGATGATGAAGGAAATCTTGTTGGTGTAAACAATGCTAATACACAAGAGTTTGCTTTGAAGGAACAAGAAAACATTTCGACCGCTGATATTTGTATGGAGTTATTTGAAGGAGAGAATATTGTGATAGGCAAGACAGATAATGGGCAAAGTCAGTTGTTATCAGGACCATTTGCTAATCAACCTTTAGAAAAGGTTGAGCCAAATAATTAACAACTTTTAGAAACAACTTTTAGAAACAACTTTTAGAAACAACCTTTAGAAAAGGTTGAGATGAAACTACATGTTTTCTTATATCCATCTCCTTTATCATTATTTAAGTAATATTTAACAGCAAAAATTTTTTAATCTTCTGTCTTATGTTTAGTCATGTAATTATTTTGAGAAAAATATAAAAAATAATTAAAGGTGCGGTTTTAAATCTTCAAGGGTGTAAATATCATTTATGGGAACATTTTCCTATCAATGCGTCTAATGAGAAGTATTTGTTTGATTGGTGTGAGTTAAATAATCCAGATACATATTGGAGAGATTATTGTTTGATAAAATATCCGGTGACCATTACTTTTGAAGATACATAAAAACTTTAGAAATTATATAAAACATAATTATAAACTTACATTTTTATAATTATTTACAATATTATATATATAAATGACCAGTAAATATCTTCAAACTGAAAGTGACTTAACTGTACCAGGTCGTTTTTTTTACAAAATTGATGATAAAATTAAGACAAAAATTATTTTTTTAGGATATTATGTGAATAAAATTAAAAATGGTCTTTCTCTTGGAATAATTTCAAGTAGTAAAGAAGTTTTCTTTTTTGCGTGTCAAAAAAATAATGATACTACTGCACTTTCTCCAGAAAGTACAATTAAGCTTAAAGAAGTAATTGAATGGAAACCTTTAAATGGTAAAATGACTAAATGCGATGATTTTTCAACTAAAAAAGGTCGTTTATGTCCAATGAAGGTAGATGCTTCAGCACCAGATGATCCGATTGATACAGAATTAGATTTATATGCAGAACCAATTGGAAACTTAAAAAAAATATATTACGTCGAAACACAAGCAGCAGGTAAAAGACGTCGTAATAAAAAAAGAAGTAAAAGACGTCGTAATACAAGAAGAAAAAGATTTACCAAGAGACATTGATACAATAATTAAATTTTTATTATATAATAATTATTTTAGAAATATATTATATATAATGTCTAAACGTGTTACAAACGAAAGTGATTTAACAGTTCCAGGTCGTATTTTTTACAGAACGAGACAAGATTGTTCTAAGGGAAACTTAGCATGTGAACCAAAGACAGAAACATTAGGTTATTATTATAAAAAAATCATTGATGGTTGGAAGGGAGCAGCATGGACTAATTATAGTTATTTGTTTTCATATTTTAAAGGGAATGTGGAACCAGATATACAGAAAAGTGTAATAGATAAAATTAATAATATATACAGGTATACACAAGGAAATCGTGCAAAAGGAGTAGATGTGGAACGAACTTATTTTGTAAATGATAAGAATGAAAAGGTAATGGAAATACCAGAAGATTCAGACTTGATTTATAAACTGAAACTTTCATTAATGCCAGTTAGTAGTATAAAAGAAATATTTTATGCTGATGATTCTGGACAATCAGCTGGTAAAAAACGTCGTAATAAAAAAAGAAGTAAAGGACGTAGTAATAAAAAAAGAAGTAAAAGACGTAGTAGAAAGAGATTTACCAAAAGACGTTAATTACAAAATGTTGTTTTATAATAAATAAGAGATTATTGTTTGATAAAATATTCTGTTACTATTACTTTTGTACAAACGTTCTACAGTTTGTAAAACAAAGTATATATTTTGTCGTAAATCTAAAAATACATGTGCTTAACTATTATTATAATAATAATTTTATATTATTATAATAATATGGATAATATAAAAAAAAGAAAACCAGATACAGAACCTGAACCTGAACCTGAACCAGATTCAGATTCAGAAACAGAAGTTAAAAAAAGAGAACATTTGTTTGATCCTTTTCCATTTCATTTTTCAGCTCAAAATGATGAACGAATACTACGTTTATTACCTCCAGATAAACAACATCTTATGAATGGTAATGATTATGAACAACTACAACTTATGAATGAAGAAGTTGGTGATTTAGATAAAACACATATAATTGGTTATCCAGAAAGCGCAAGTCTACTTTCACCTGAAGCACCAAATGATTTTAGTTTAATAGTTTTAATGTTGGCTGTTCATGGTAATAATCCAAGACCTCCAACTCGGATAAGATTACAGAGTGGTTGCACATTATTAAAGGCATCTGCTGTACCAAAAGGATGTGTATGCATTAATTATACAAATCCAGAAACTTTAGATTTATTTAATAGACATTTAATAGAAATTATACAAGGAAATAGACAATTTATTAATGATGGTAGTGATCAAAGACCATTATTTGAACATATTTGTCGTAATTATTCACGTGTGTATTTAGAAATATTAAAAAATATAGAGGAAATTACTTCAAAAAAATTAGGTTCAAGTCAAAAAAGTACTAAAAGAAGTAACGTTACTTGTATAGAAGAAGGTAAAACAGATGAATTATTTGAATTAACATATGGCGACCGATTATATAATAAATCATATGTATTAACACCAGGAGAAACTGAAATAAAAATTATATATGATTCTAGGTATCCATCAGTTAGAACAACAACTGAATTAAGTGAAAGAAGGCCCTTTTCAACTTTACATTCTTCAATAGATCAATCGTTTTCACTTCAAACTATATATGATTTTTTTCGGAATCTTGGATATAGAACAATATATATTTTTGATATGAGCTGTGATTCAGGTAGTATTAACTATCCGCCAGGTTTTAGAGGCGGTAAAAAAAATAAAAAAACTTATAAAAGAAAGAAAAATAAAACATTACGAAGAAAAAGAAAAATAAATAAAAAGAAATATACAAAAAGAATTAAGTATTAAGTTATTTGTATAGATTGTTATAAAATTAAATTACCGGAAAATATTGAAAACAAATAGTTATAATGTCGTAATCTATTTATTTTTGTGAATACTACTTTTTATTATAAGATACTCTTCAAGTAGTAATATTTGCTTTTATATTTATAAGCGAGAATTATAAAAGCGTTTTTCTACCATTTATTTGCCTTTTTGACATTAATTTTTGGACCAGCTCCGCGTTTTTGTGATTTATTTGGGTCATATTGTTCTTCATCGTCGTCATCTTTGAGACTTTTTGATAATTCCCAGAATTCTTTAGACCCTAATCTGAAGTCGTTGTGATTGTCTGCCTTATACCAGAACACTTGATCATGTAGTTTGTTGGATTTTGAGTTGTTGTTTATGACTAGACACTCATAATTCTCTGTACATTGATCCATGACCTGACAAAAGCTCTCAAATGTGGGAAACATACCAGCATAATTTTCATAAATACGCTTTCTATTGGCAATATAATTTTCTCTCAAAATGAAGACGTAATCAATGTTCGTTCTTAATGTTGGAGGGATACCAAGCGGATATTGCATTGTGATGACTAACATGATCTTCCAATGACGTCCGTTCATGAATAGAAGTCGCATCATTTTATCACGTGCCCATGTGTTGTCATAAAGGCAATCATCTAAAATAACAAAGGCACGAGGATCAATAGTGCTGCGTTTATAAGTCTCCATTTCCTTTTTAATTTGCTTCAATACAGTGCGCTGTCGCTTCAATATATTTTCAATAATTGCAGTATTGTATTCAGTATGAACGAAAAGTTTTGGCACCATTTTGCCGTAAAATCCGTTGCCCTCTTCTGTGCCGGAGATAACAGTGCCAATAGGAATATCTTGTTGGTAATAAAGAAGATCTCTTACCAAGAAAGACTTACCGGTGTCACGCTTACCAATTAGCACAACAACAGGTCCTTTATTTTCATTCGGCTTAAAACTAATACTTTTCATATCAAACTTTTTTAATTCTAGTGTCATATTTATTAAATTTAGAAATTATATTTTACTTCTTTTTACGCAAATACATAAAAAGTAAATCAAATAATCAATTTAAATTATTTAGACACAATAATATAGACACAATAATAAGTTAAAAACAGGGATAATTTATATATTATTTAGCTAAAGAATGATAAATGTTAATTATCAGAAAAGAAAAAATACTGAACTTTTTAAAAGTTTAGAAGATTCATCTTCCCTTTTTCTCACACAGGCGCAAAATTACATTCCAATTTATAATAGGTTCTTCTCATTGAATGATACAAATTTTAATGGAATTAATTTTAATAATAAATGGTTTATTTCAAGTGTAAAAGGAAAGATTGATGACGATTGTAATTTATATAATTGTAGAGTGAAAAGTATGTTGAATGACAAAGTAAAAGACAAAGAATTATTTTTCAAAATGGCACCATTATTGGACCCATATAAGTATTTAATTGGTAAATATAATGTAAATGATAAACGCATATTTACACTACCAAAATTGACATCTACAAATGAAGATTGTCATGCAAAATTTATAGATCAAAATAATTCGGCATATGTAGATGGATTATTTTTATATTTAACTAGTCAACTAATACATACGACATATTTCCCTCACGGTGTTGATTATTATGGGTCTTTTTTGGGTATTAAAAATAATTTTAGAATAAATGTATTTGATGATATAGATTATTTAAATAATTCAGAATTTTTCAATAAGAACAAAAACGTATTGTTTAAAATTGATAATTATGAGCATTTATTTCAAAATGAAGAAGCTAAATTAAAACCCATACATATAGATCATAATACAAGTGCTAAATCTCAGTTATCTATTAAAAGTATAGATAATCAAGTTTTTGAAGATGTATTTGATGATACAACAATAGATTTGAATGATTTAAAAAATATGTCTATTGATTTAATAGATATTTCAACTTCAAATATAATAGATAATATAGATAATAAAGATAATAGTCATGTTACATTGAAATCAAGTTCTACTTGTTCATCTAGGTCATCTCATACTGCAAATAACGATACAGAAGAACATACAAATGATGATGATGATGATGATGATGATGATGATGATGAAGATGAAGATGATGATGATGATGATGATGATGAAGATGAAGATAATGATGATGATGATGATGAAGATGATGAAGAAGATGAAGATGATGATGATGATGATCAAGATGAAGAGGTCAATGTAACGTTACCAAAGTTTCCTATTCAAGTAATTTGTATGGAACTATGTGATAATACATTTGACGAATTAATTATTAATAATGAATTAACACATGAAGAATGGTATTCTGCTTTTATGCAAATTATTATGATTTTAATAACTTATCAAAAAGCATTTAATTTTACACATAATGATTTACATACAAACAATGTTATGTATAATGAAACAGATAAAAAATATATTTATTATTATTATAAAAAGAAATATTACAAAGTTCCAACATTTGGACGTATTTATAAAATTATTGATTTTGGTAGAAGTATTTTTAAATATGACGGAAAGTTATTTTGCAGTGATAGTTTTCAAACAGGTGGAGATGCTGCAACACAATATAATACAGAACCATATTTAAATGATAAAAAACCACGTTTAGAACCCAATTACAGCTTTGATTTGTGTCGTTTAGCATGTTCAATATTTGATTATTTAGTTGAAGATATTGAAGAAGTCAAAGATTTAAGCAAATGTGATCCAATTAAACGTTTAATAGTTGAATGGTGTTTAGATGATAAGGGTATCAATATGCTATATAAAAATAATGGCGCAGATAGATATCCAGATTTCAAATTGTATAAAATGATTGCACGCTGTGTTCATAATCATACTCCTCAATCACAATTAGAAAGACCTGAATTTAAGGCTTTTTTATTTAATGGACAAGTAACTACAGATTTTGTTAATATTGATGAAATCCCTGTATGTATTTAGAATAAATAACAAAAACATCATAATATATTTATTATATTTTATATAATTATATTATGAATTCGTTTGGATTTATTATTATTAGACATGTTAATTCAGAAACTACAAATAAATACTGGAACCACTCAATAAAATTATTAAGAACTTATTATCCTTATAGAAAGATAGTTATTATTGACGACAATAGTAACCAATATTTTTTAAAAGCAGAACATGAATATAAAAACATTGAAATAATACAATCAGAGTTTCCAGGTAGAGGCGAATTGTTACCATACTATTATTTTATTAAAAACAAATTCTTTGATAATGCAGTAATTATTCATGATTCAGTTTTTTTCCATTGTAAGTTTAATTTTGATTTATTAAAAAATATTGATGTAATACCATTATGGTTTTTTAATTCTGATAAAGAAAATGTTAGCAACACTATAAGGATATCAAATTCTTTAAAAAATAGTTATTTATTACATGAAAAATTATCTAATAATCTTGTTGCAATGATGCCTAAGAGTAATTGGTATGGATGTTTTGGTGTGCAATCTTATATAAATCATGATTTTCTTTTAAGATTAGAATCCAAATATAGTATTACAAACATGATAGAACAAGTGAAATGTAGAGCCGATAGATCTTGCTTAGAGAGAATAATGGGTTGTATTTTTTTCACAGAAAATAAAAAAATTACTAAAAAAAAATCACTATTTGGTAATATCATGCAATATCAAACATGGGGATATAATTTTGACCAATATATGGAAAGCTTTAAAAAAGGCACTATTCCAAAGTTAGTTGTTAAAGTATGGACAGGGCGATAATGAAAAAATTTATAATATTAAAATATGGTTTCCAGTTATCAAACGAGTGTGTCGTTACTATAATCCATACAAATTTAAAATTTCTCCATTAATATCATCTTCATCATCATGTTTCAATAATTCAAATAATTTAGTTGGATGAAATTCTCGTTGGATTTTTGGTTCTCTAACTCTTTTCCACAACCAATCACGAAATTTATTTTTAAATTTCAAAGAATAATATAAAAACCTAAAGTTATGTAATATTTTAAATTTTGCTTTAATAGTATTAATATTTAGGTAATATATAAAATCATCTTCATCGTCGTCATCTTGTTCGTCATAATTTTCGACCTGGTCTCTATTGTTTTTATTCTTGCAACTATATAAAATATGACAAAATGGATTATTAGTTAAAATTAAAATTTCTAATTTTTCATTTAATTTGGGTAAATATGTTAATTCATTATTCTGACATCTTAAATATTTTATGGTTTCCTTCAAGTGAGGTAAATATGTTAATTTGTTATAACAACAATTTAGAGTTTCTATTTTTTCATTCAATATTGGCAAAAATGTAAGTTCATTATTAGTACAATCTAACACTTTTAAATTATCATCTAACTTAGGTAAAGATGACAATTTATTATCAAAACAACGCAATACTTCTAATTCAATATTTAATTCAGGTAAAGATATAAGTTGATTATCTCCGCATTCTAACTCTTTTAAATTATTCGGTAATTTTGGTAAATAGATAAGAAGATTATTGCAACAAGTTAATATTTTTAAACTATTAGGTAATTCAGGTAAATATATAAGTTTATTATTTCCACATCTTAATTCTATTAATGATTCGCTTAATTTTGGTAAAGATATAAGTTGATTTGTTTCGCAATATAACATTTCTAAACTATTCGGTAATTCAGGTAATTGTATTAATCTATTGTAATCACAATATAATATTTTTAATTTTGTAAATCTTGATAAATCTGGTAAATATGTTAAATCTTTTTGTCTTAAACTAATTTCACTAATATTATCAGGTAAACTATCTAAATATTCTGTTATATTTAGATACTTTTTATTTAGATACCGATAATACATGTAGGGTGGTGGTCCTCTTCCACCAAACCCTGTTCCTTCTCTCTCGTGATTGAATCTTGACATGTTATTGTATATTTATATTTAGGAATTATCATTAATTTTATTTCAATTTTTTTAAATCTTTTCATTTAATAGTAAATTCCAAAACTTAAACATATTTATAATGACTTAAAACATTTATATATAAATATATAATGAAATTTTTACATTATATATTATTTATAATCAATATTCATAAAGTTGAACTTTGTTTTATTCAGAACAAACACAAACCAATATGTGGAAATTGTAAATTTTTTATTCCAAATAAAAATGAATGTAGAAAATTTGGAGATATGAATATAATTACTGGTAAATATACTTATGAAAGTGCTGTTAGTGTAAGAAATGATGAAGATAAATGTGGTGAATATGCGATTTTATTTAAAAAAAATAATTTTAAATTTATTACTATACCTTATTATTTTATATTAGAAAATGGTACTATAATTTCTCAAATAAGTTATACTTTTCTTCCTTTTATTTTATTGTATATATTATTGTGTATATTGTATGCATTTAAAAAATAGCAATTTATGCATCTTTATCTAAATGAGAAAAGGTGTAAATATAAATAAAGGTGTAAATATAAATAAAGGTGTAAATATAAATAAAGGTGTAAATATAAATAAAGGTGTAAATATAAATAAAGGTGTAAATATAAATAAAGGTGTAAATATAAATAAAACTAAAAATCAGGATTATCCGTAAAGACTTGAGGTGCACCTCCAACACTATGCATAATTGGATTTACTTGTTTTATCAAATAATGGGATGCGACTACACTAAAATATACTAAGAGTGCATCTCTAATTAATAATTTCAATGGTTTGCTTTCTTTTTCTATATATCGCATTTCAAGAAATTTTGCAATTAAAAAAACGAATGATATGATTGCAGCAATAATAAATATATTATCCATATATCTAATATATTTGTTAAATATTCTTATTTTTATTCAAACGCATAATAGTGGTTTAAAAATCTTCTAAAACCTCTATATCGTCTAGTAATAAATCAGGTAATAATTCAATATTTGGTTCTTCAATGTTATGGACATCAAGAGAATCTAAATGGAATACTTGATCAGAAATTGTCAATTTTACATTGTCATCTTCTTCTTCTTCATCTATTTTTCTTTGTTTATTTCTTATTTCACTAATTTGCTCTAATGTTGTAAGATCTTTTGGCGCATTAATAGATGATATTGAACCATCAGTTGACTTAACCATGTCTACATCGTTGAAACTCAAACTTGATGATTGAAGAGGAGTATTATTTGACACACCTGTAGCTGTTCCTTGTTCAACAACTGGCTGCATAATAGGTTCATTAATTATTTCTTCTTTAACTTCTTCTACTACATCTTCTTCTACAGTCTCATCCATATATGCTTTCAAAATGGCTTCTACTGGAATACTTTCACGTAATGTATTTAAAATACATTCTTGTACTATAATTTCTAATTCTCTATGATTTTTTTGAACTTGTAATGGTGGTATATTTATTTCAAATAAGTAAACATTTTTATATACTTTTCGTGCCACATTTATATATGTTTTGTGAATAAAATCATCTAATTTTGGAACGTTTATATCAATCTTCTTCTGCTTTTGTCCAACTCTCATAGCAGTAAGAACTTTTAACTGAATAATATGAACACATGTTACTAAATCTTCTAAATAATTACATCCTGATTTGTCTAAAATGCGTTTTCTCTCTGTTTCAATGATTTGAGTATTCCATTTTGGAATTCTTGAAATCAAATTCTGAAAAGTCATTAAATATTTATCATTCTCATTATTTTCATTACAAAGTTTTAGAGATTCTTCTAAAATAGATTTGTAACCATCAATGATTAATGGTGTCAAAAGGGTTACTAAACGAGCACCCCATTCATTTTTTGATTCATGAAGCGCGCTGACATTAAAATCGTCCATTTACATAAAACTAATATTTTCTAAAGATAATTCTGAACTCAAAAATAAAAAATTAAGTATAAATAACATTAACAATTTTTCATTTCTAAATTCTTTTCTTACTTTATGAAAGCATAATAGCATTTCATAACGTTTTTCAGTAGTTATTTTACTTTCTAAAAATTTTTGGTTTTCTAATAAATGTATAATATCTAAGGCACTATATGATTTTTCATATAATTTTGTACATAATTCCATTAATTCATTCAAACTAATTTTTTTTAAAGAATATTTTGATAACTCTTTTTTTAACCAATCCAAATGATGTGTCTTGATATGTGACATATTAAATACTTCATTTAAATTATATTTATATAAATTGACTGTAATCCCATTAACGACAAGCTCTGGAACATAAATTTCACAAAATCTCGACAAAATTGGTTTCATTAAATTATATTTATCTTCTGCAATTATAAAAAATCTCGTATTATGACTAAAAAGTTCAATACATCTTCGTAATGCAGATTGAGCGTCCATTGTTAGTTTATCCGCATTAAGAAGGACTATACTTTTAAAAATATTTCCTCCATCAGAATTAATATGTGTTTTTGCGAAAAATTTAAGTTCATCTCTTATAAATTTAATACCTTTACCATGTGAACAATTTACATACATTACAAATGATTTGATTTTCTCTCTATTATTATCATAGATTTTGTGAATAAATTCATTTACAAGTGTTCTTTTACCACTACCAGAGGGTCCATGAAATAGTAAATTAGGTATTTTTCTTAGTTCATGAAAGTAATTCAGTTTTTCTTTTATATTTTGATGAATAGGTAATGACATATAGACTATATTAAAATGTAAAGTGTTTTTATATTTTAATAGAACGTAATTATTTATATTTATATTATTTTATAGATTTGTTTCTTTTAGTTTAAACCGCACTACTTAAAGATTGAGTATAAGGATTATTTCTGAAAGCGTTTAAAATATCAGGTTGAATACGATCACAACCAGCACATTCATTGTAATATTGTGAAGCTCGAATAGCTCCATATGTTTGTGTAGAAGGAGGCATACTTGACAAGTTAGAATAAGCTGGATTTACTCTTCCATCTAATCGGTCTTGATCAGCTTTAATTGTGCTCAAATGCATAGATTGATTAAAAAGTTGTGTTCCACCTTGATTAGGTCTATTCCCAATGGTTTGCGACTTGATATCATTATTGTGTTGTTTATAAGCGGCACTATAGTCCATATTTCCAAAACTAGTTGATGAGCCACCTGCAGCGGTATAATATTCACAGCTAGAAGTTTCGCGTTGTGTCATATCAGGTGTAGAATAATTGTTAACATACATACCCTCTTTTTGATTATTCACATTAAAAGTTGGTGCATACAGAGTGGTTTCTTTATTAGTAGTAGTTGTAGTATCTTGAGGGTTATACACGTAACTCATCGGAACTGATGAAGTAGCCTCGCCATATATTCGTAAATTCTGTACAGTTTCACTTTTACGTGTAGGTCTGAATACATCCATAATAGGTGCAATAACAGCACCAATTGCACCACTAAATCCGCTTCTTAATGTGTCTGGTTGTTTAATAGTAGTCCTATTGTTTTCATAATTTGTATGACTTTTTAAAAAAATATCTGCACCATTTGTTGGTCCTCTACCCATAGCAGATGATGGGTTTACTCCATTACATGGTAATTGAGTACGTCTACTTGGTTCAAAATTTTCTGGAGCATGACCTGCCTTAATATCTACTGACACAGCAGGTCCCATATATTCATTTTCAATATCATTACGTCGTAAAACTCCCATTTCTTGAAGAGGCCTTAAGGTCTCACCTTTTTCAGCTCCAGTAGTAGTAAACCAACGATCTTGTGTATTAATAAAAAATGTATCAGGTCTTTGCTTTTCAATACGACCAATCATTTGAGCAGTAGCAGCTGTTTTAATAAAAGAATTAGCAGGTCCTTCATGATTAGTAAGCTCATATTCTAATTTAGGATTAGTGTCTACCCTCAATTGGTCAATTGTTTTTGGAAGCCATTTATCACGTGCTTCCATACCAGAGTTGTAACCATTACTTCCATTTATACCATAACCTTTGTCTAAACCTGGTCCAACAATGACACTATCGAATGGTTTTGTATTGTTATTTTTCATACCTGGATTAACACGTGATTGGTAAAAGTCACTTTGATTTGGCATACCATAAGCCCATTGCATATTGTCTTCAGGTTTAAATAATGGTGCTTGTTCTATTTTCTTGATTGTTTGAGAGCCAGAACCAATCATGTTGTCTAAAACAGATTCATTAATATTAACATCATAAGTGCGTCCTTTTACTTTACCACCATTAAATGGTATCATATTATTATGTCTAAATTGTTCAGAGTCTAAATAATTACCTGTCATTGAAAAAACTTGTTGAAGGTTTTGGCCTACAGGAACGTTATTTTGAACATTTTTTTGGTATAAATTTTGATTAAAATATTTATCTGTTGCAGTATTTGGGTTAGGGTATTCCTGTACAGTATCAACTAATTGATTTATATTGGAAACTGGAAAATTTTGTGGAGGTATATTTGTATTTGGTAAATAGTTATCAGATCTTACACCCAAATTACTTCTAATTCCCATATTTGTAAAATTTTCAGATTTATTTTGCCTGGTAGATTTTCTTATTTCTTTATCTGCACAAGTTTCATTTGTTTGATTTGATACTATATACATACCACCTAATGCTATTAATGGGATTGCTATTTCCATATTATAATATATATATAAAACATTTTAAATATATAGACATTTAAATATTTTTTATATTTTTGATATTTATTTACCATTTCTTCTCTCTAAATATATTTTTACAGAGTTACACGATTTCACAATGTTTCACAAGAGTTCGTTTGTTGGCACGTAGTAGGACCACCAACATAACCACCTCTTATTAAATTATAACTAGATGGTAGATAATTTTTAGTATCACTTATAACACAATCTCTTTTAGGAGTAAAATAATCTTTTTCTAAAATTCGAGTGCTTAAATTATTTTGAAATGGAATACATGTATTTACTTGTGGGTTCAAAGGGGGATATTCCCAAGCTACTTGCTCTAAATCACGATACCACCATGCAGGATTTGTTGCTCTAGATTGTGAAGTTGTTAAATCACTACAACTCGAATATTCTATAGCTATATTAGGGACATTAAAATTTTGATAATTATCTTTTCCTAAACAATCTCTACTAAGGTGTCTATTTACACCTTTTAAATCACTTTCTAAATTAATAGTATTAGTTCTTAAATTTGCACCCCATTTTTGTATAATAATTTGAGGGTCTTCCATATAGTATACATCAGAACCATTACCAGGAACATTTAAAATCCATCTACCTGGATCAGTAGACTGTTGTAATGATTTTTTAGTTCTTGCGTCATCGTATTTAAATCTGGTACTAGCCATTTAATATATACTTTTATAAAAAGTATAACAAAAATAACAAAATATATTTTTATAAAAAATATTAACAAAATATAATAAACTTTGTGAAAAAATATATAAATAAATAATATAAATAAATATTATGGAATTACTTTTACACCCTTGAAGATTTAAAATGGGACAAAATCCACTAAAAATCAACAAGGTTTGCCCTTCACAGAGCGTGTAAATTTTGGTTTTACTGGCTCGTCTAAACCAGTTGAAGTATTCTTGCTTCTTGATGCAGATATGGTTGTTGAAATAAAAAACTTTGATAAAATGGAATTGAGTAAAGCATCAAGTTTTTCAATTTTACAAGGTAGTGATACTTTTTATTATTATTTTTACACCTTTTAACATTTCAAACGCCGATTATTTATAATAAAATAAAATTGAATTAAATAGTATTTATTAATATAAATATTATTTATTAAAATGGTTTATATATACATACTTCAGTTAGAGCAAGATAAATATTATATTGGAAAAACAAGTAATCCACAATTTCGTATAGAAAGTCATTTTAATTTTAATGGTTCTGCTTGGACTGTCAAGTATAAACCCATTAAATTAATAAAACTTATTCCAAATTGTGATGATTATGATGAAGATAAATATACTAGAATTTATATGGATAAATATGGAATTCAAAATGTTCGTGGTGGCTCTTATGTTAAAATTAAATTAGATACAACTACAATAACTCATTTACAACAAATGAGTAATGGAACTAATAATAAATGTTTTATTTGTAGTAAAGAAGGACATTTTGCGAAAGATTGTGAAGAAAATGAATGTTGGGAAACAGAAAGTGATGGTAGTGAAAATATATGGTGTTGTGATTATTGTAAAAAAGAATTTACAGACTTAAAAAAATACGAATATCACGAAAAATATTGTAATTATTGTAATAAAAAATATAATAAATATGAAAGAGAAAGTGATGGTAGTAAAAATATATGGTGTTGTGATTATTGTAAAAAAGAATTTACAGACTTAAAAAAATACGAATATCACGAAAAATATTGTAATTATCGTAATAAAAATTATAATAAATATCATGATGATGATGATGATGATGATTGTTGTTTTAGATGTGGTAGAGAAGGGCACTTCGCATCATCTTGTTACGCGTCAAGAGATATAGAAGGCAATTATCTTAAATAATCGGCGTTTGAAATGTTAAAAGGTGTAAATATTATTTAAAAATATTATTTAAAATATTATTTTAATTTTTTCTAGTTTTTCTACCATTTCTAGATCTTTTACCCTTTCTAGATCTTTTACCCTTTCTAGATCTTTTACCCTTTCTAGATCTTTTACTCTTTCTAGATTTTTTCATTATGCCACCATCCGCGTAATAACCTGAATCATAACCATCATATTTAGATTTTTCTGGTTTATATTTTGGACGTTTAGCCCAAATCATCATAGGTGAATTCCAGCTTTTTTTCCAAGATTCGTCTGTTATAGACCTATAATCATTTAGGTTTTTTTCTTCATTAAAAAATGTACATCCTTCTTCTCCTTCTGAACCTGATTTATCTATACATTTAAGTTTTACATAACCCTTTACATTATCCAATCTATCAATAAACCAGTAATCTTTACCAATTTCAAATGGTTCTCCTTCTGGTTTTTTAGTATATTTAGTATTTAAATATTTTCTAGCTTGTTCTTCCATATTTAATATATATACATATAATAAAATATAATTTTCTAAATAAATCTCAAAATAAATATGTATAAAAACGAAACGCATGTTATAAGTTACTGTGTAAATGTAGATATTATATCTACATAAGTCGTTTCAATAATGAACGCTTTGCAATCATTTATACCAATTAAAATGTTAAAAGGTGTAAAAAAAACCTTTCATTGTTATTAAATACTAATTCCATTTGTCGAACCATGATAATTTTTTTAATTTATTTATATGTATAATACATACATATAAATAAAATTTAACTATAAAATTTAACTATAAAATTTAATAATAAACTACAAATATTAAAATAAAATTATGATGACGGAAGTGCAGCTAGACATAATTTGATTGATCCCAAACTAGCAACATCATACTTAACAACAAGCGGTAAATCGTTCTCCAAGTAGACTTCAATTTGTTGGCAAAGATTTGTACATTTAATAAAATATCCTAAATTCTTAAGAGAGAATTCACCTTGAATAACTTTGGAAGAGTCCTGCTTTAAAATAAAGCCCATACTGCCATCAGACTCTGCTCGATGAATTTCAGCAGATGCAAATTGTCCAGAACATTTGAATATAAGTTCATTACCTACAGACTTTATTTCCAGTTTGTCAGAAATGCAAGACAAATCTCGAATAATCTTTTGAAAATCGGCAGAAGGAAGGTTGATAATAGAAGAAAATTTGACATCTGGATATTGAAGTTCTTCTGGTTCTGGTTCAATGAGTCTCAATTTTTGTGTCTTGCATTGTTTAATCTCTCCATTCTCGAATTTAAGAGCTAAATGAGATACAATTCCATCTACATAATCGGAATTCTCAATGTATATAGTAAGAGTATCATCATTGTCAATTGAATTAATCAACTTGAATAGATGAAACATATTAACACCAATAATAATCTTTTCTTTTTTGCATTCATAGAATTCAAAATTATGTGAAGCTAAATGAAGATGTGCTAAAATAGTATGAGATTTGTCCATATTAATAATACGAATACCGTCCGGTTCAAAAGAAATGTTTGTTTCTAAAAGAATATCTTTTAGCGCTGTCATGAGTGTTCTAAATGGTGCAATTTGTACAGTCTTAATAGTTAAAACATTTCCATCAGTAGGTGTTGATATTTGAATTTTGTTTGAAAATGAGGCCATTTATACTTATTTTTATTTTACAATCTTTAAATACTTATGAATACAAATAATTAAGAATTAAACGCATATAATTTTATATGAAATTAATCAAAATACATATAAAATATAAGTTTACACAGAGTAAAATACGATATACAATAATGTAAAATCAATAATGTAAAATCAATAATGTAAAATCAATAATGTAAAATCAATAATGTAAAATCAATAATGTAAAATCAATAATGTAAAATCAATAAAGATAAATTTGTTATAATAATAAAAAAATTAATTAAAATATATAATTAATTTTTATGTAAATAAATGTTATGGTCTCACTGGGAGTCGAACCCAGGTTGTCAGATTCAAAGTCTGAAGTGATGCCTCTACACTATAAGACCATTTATGTTTCTTTTTACACCCTTGAAAATTAAAAATGGGACAATTTTTGATTGTTTTTTTTGTATTAGTAAAAATCTAAATGTTATATATATATATGACAGAAGATTTATTATTATTCAATATATCAAATACAGTTGTAAAAACATATTTATATTATAAGGGAGGTGGTCTTGGTTATAAATCTTTTGATATTAGAGAAGCTTGGTTAATAATTCCTAATTATTCAAATATTAAAATTATAATGAATTATTTATTCATACCTCTAAAACCATCATTATATAATTTAGATAAAAATGTATGCTTTTTAGATATTGATGAAAAATATGATAATATAAGAATATCGTGTGATTGGTGTTCTATTTGTAATGGAATTGTAAAAACTGCTACACAAAATATAATTAAAAATCCTAAACTATTGAAACAAATTGATTTTGAAAAATTAAAAATAATTGATAAGTATTTTGATTTTATTTTACTTGATAGAAAAGAAAAAATAATAAATCACACAATAGAAAAATGGTGTGAAAACACATTTGGAAAAACCACATTAGATTTACTTTTATTATCACAAATATATTTAAAACTTGAAATGATTGAATTACGATGGTGTCCTTTCAAACGAAGTAAAGAGTTTTATTACAGAAATAAGGACAACCGATATTTAGAACCTACTGAAAAAATTATATATAAAATTGGAAAAATATTATCCAAATACGAAACGATTACTTGTAATAATTGTCCTAAATTGGTAAATGAAAAATGGAAATATACAAAAAGCAATAAACAATCTATTTTTCAACCTTTATTGGATTATATGATGGAAGAAATTAAAAAATAACCATTCAAAAAATCGTAACATTTTAAATCTTCAAATCATTTTAAGTTTAATTTAATTTTTGTTGTAAACAACTTAACAATAATTCCTAAATACTGGTATGGATTTTCTACAAAATCCTTAATAATAAAATTCATTTAAATTTAAATTGCTGTAAAAGGATACAATTATATATAATTCGCTAGCGCTAGCTTAAAATGCTGTATCCTACAATATATATTTGTGTAGTCAGACTACACAATATATATATATTTGTATAGTCTTTAAATAGTTTTATTTAAATAGTTTTATTTAAATAGTTTTAT
>Ga0209401_1000200_pt1 | contig 40886 bp, 49 predicted proteins | sample M_140807_MF_Meta_FD_187318 | JGI IMG/M metagenome (GOLD analysis project Ga0209401, IMG submission 187318) | Freshwater microbial communities from Lake Montjoie, Canada to study carbon cycling - M_140807_MF_MetaG (SPAdes) (version 2) | ecosystem: Environmental > Aquatic > Freshwater > Lake... | reverse complement strand
CCAGTCATGGCGGGTTTTATGTCTCTGCCGAGCGGCGCAAGGACATGCCAGCAGAATGGCTCGCCATGTCATTCGGCGGCAAGGGCAAGGACGGCTGGTTCGAGGAAGATGTTGATTGGTGCATGGTCTGCCTTGCCTTTCCTGATGAATGGAAAGCATGGCGCGGATCCGCAGGGGAAACCGATCTTGAGGCCGCGCAACGCACCATGACCGAATGGGTCTTGAAACGGAGAGCATCATGACCAACAAAGAAATCGCACACTACCTTCGCTGTGATCTGTTTGCGGAGCGCGAGACGGTCGAGGCTGCGCGAGCCTTTGCCTTCGACGTCATTAACAGACTGGACCCAGATGATCGTATCGCAGCCTACACGGCGATGATGGTTCTGAACAACACCATCGCCAAGCAGATCGAGCAGAATGAGGCCAGCAGATAACATTGCAATTCGAAGGCAGGGCCATCCCTGCCTTCCCGTGGCAATGTCGCCAAACTGGAAAGGAAAAACCACCATGACCAAGCACAAACCATCCGCTGAATTGATTGCTATCATTCAGGACGTTCACCCATTTGAACGCTGCGAAGCAATTTTGGTTGCCGACAAAACCTTTAACGATGCGCTTTCAAAACTGACCGAATGGAATGATTTTAGCCCATCGGACCATGTTGAGATGGCGATGCAAGCGGCCATTGCAGAAGTTGCATTTCGCTTCTCATAAACATTGCAATCAGAGGCCCGACAGGCTTGGGCCTCGCGTGGCAATGTCGCCAAAACGAGAGGAAAACCACAATGCTACTGGATATGAAATTACTAAAAGCCGTTCGCTTTGCCGCCAGCACTGAGGAAACTCGGTATTATCTGCAAGGTGTGCATGTCAAAGCACAAGGCGAGCATGTTGTCATGTGTGCGACCGATGGTCATCGCATGATCGTTGCCCGACACAAAATCGAAGAGGGCGATGAATATCCATTAAACGGGTTCATCATCCCGCTGCGCCTGATCGACCGTATCAAGATCGCCAAACGCAAAATGAACGGCAACGATGATGCTGCACTGTCCATCGAGGGCGACACGATCACGATCCGCTACGCTGGTGACGTATTTGTCGATAAGCTAGTCGATGGGACATTCCCAGACTACACACGGGTGATCCCGAAGGGCTGGTCGAATGAGGTCGCGCAATACAACCCAGCCTATCTGCTGGATTTTGTGAAAGCCGTCAAAATAGTCTCTGATGATAGCAAGCCGTCGATCACAGTCCACTACAATGGTCTGGATCCTGCGGTAGTCAACCTGAATGGCGGAAACATCTACGACTGGTTTGGCGTGATCATGCCGATCAGGGGAGATCGACCATTTCCTGATACCGAATGGGCCAAGGCTCCCAAAGCGCAACCAGATCAGGCCGATCAGGCTGCATAAGGGGGATCGCATGTTTACCGTCGCAATATGCCTAGCGGATCGTGCGTATGGTGGCCCCGAAGAAGGGGGCTGGTATTACGGGTGCGGTATCCCTGCTGATGATCATGCCAATCTGGTCCAAGGGTTCATCACCAGAGACGCTGCCGAGCAATATGCCTATGACCTAGAAAAAACATGCGATGCGCTCAATGAGGGCAAGCCCGATATTAACAGCGTGTTAAGTGAAGGCCGATACGTTGCGGTGGTGTTTGAGGGCTATCCTCGACACTGGCCAGATCGAAAGCCAACATACGAATAGGCCGAAACTGGGGAGCAATCCCCAGTCATCCCGTTAGTCGGGGTCTGATGAGGCCATCAGTAAACGAAAGGAAAACCACAATGGATTTTGATGTGAAGTTAACGTCGATGCAAAAGCTAACAATCCAACATGCGTTTTATCGCGCCAGATTGAAGCTCGAAGAATGGAGCAAAGATTTGGATGATAAAGACATGCCTCTCTCCAAAGCTGCTTATGCGAAAGATTTGGAAGACATGGCAGAAATTGACAAAATTCTTGATGAGGCTTGGACGGCGGAACTAGAAGGCATTTTAGACGGATTGAAAGCATGAGCCAATATTTTGAGGATCTGCTGATCGACCTCGCAAACTGCGCTGGGTTCGTGATCTGGTCAAGCCTGATGCTTTTTATCATCTGCGTGTTTGGCTGATGAAATGGTATCTCGTTTACCTCAAAGACGGGGGTCGGGTGGAAACACTCGCTCCCCACTTTCGCGCCATCCATCGTGAGATTGGCAGGGCAAACATCAAATTCATGCGCGAGATCAAATCAGATGATGCCGCGCCTGAGCCTGAGAAAATTCGTTATTACAATCCCCATAGCAGACAAGGAAAACCACAATGTCGAGACACATAGAAATTTACGATGCTGAAAATTATTCATCATTTGAGGCTGCAAAACGGGCCGGAGCCGTCTACTCATTGGACCGTATCGAAATATCTGATGACTATGGCTTCAGTGGAGGCATGGGAGCCGATCTGGTTCAAGCTATGCGATTAGCCCTACACATGATTGGCCAAAGCAGACGCCTCGGCGCAGTCTTGGTTAGCAACAATCCTATCATCGAACGCTTAAACTAAGGAGAGCCACAATGCCTAATTGGGTGACAAACTACGTCAACATTTACCATGAAGACCCCATTAAACATGCGGAATTCAAGGCTATTTATGAAAAATGCGCTTCTGACACGGAAAATTCAGACCGTCTTTTCTCGCACTATCTGCCATGCCCTACCGAGTTGATTTCAGATGGCGGCTGGTATGATTGGTGCGTTAAGCATTGGGGGACAAAATGGGATGCCGTGCGGTGTGTGCCGTTGCAAGATGATGAAGCTGGCGAATTGTTGCATTTGCAATTTGAGACGGCTTGGTCGCCACCTATCGAGTTCTACTGGTTCATGAGAGAAGAGGGCTTCAACATCATAGCAGAATACGTTGATGAGGCTTACAACTTCATCGGCTGCTGGAATGATGGGTCTGACGATTGCTATGGCTATGACCAGCTAGACAATCTGCCCGATTATCTCTCTCACCTTTACACGCCATTTGATGAAAATGACGCAGCATGACGGCTGATGAATTGAAACAGTGGTTGATCGACCACCAGCACAATGGTGTCACCTTTGCCGCAACGCTCGGCGTGACACCAAAGACCGTCTATCGCTGGCTGAAAGGGTCAATACCCATCCCGAAATGGCTTAAACATGCCCTTAGAGGATTGGCTAAATAATCAAACCCCCGCGAGATCACCACAAACTCGCGGGGGTTTTTGCTTTCCACATCAAGCCGGAGCGATGCGAAATGCTCTTGGGTGTGCAATATATGCCTCTTTACGAGCCATGTCGAGGCCGTTTAAGCCAAGCACATCATTCCAATCTGCACCACCTACGCTGGGGATGCAGACTGTGATCGAAAATTCCTTGGGGTGTTCCCGCGCCAGAGTATAGGCCAAGCGGTATGCGGATAGCTGCCCAACGAAGTTTTGATCATTGTCACCAAAGATTATCACATGCCGAATGGGTGCTGGCGGCTTCCATTTGACCATGATCGAAGCCGAGATTGTCGCCCAAACAGGCACATCAAAGATCGCGCTTGCCGAAAATGCCGTCTCGATCCCCTCTGTGACCCCCAATGTCTCGGTGTAAGGCATGAGCCTGATCGCTGATCCATCTGGGATCGTGCTGCTCATCACCATCTTGCCTTTTGCCACCTTGGCCTTGGTCCCGTCGGGTTCAAGATAGGTTCGATGGATCGACACTGGCCTGTTGTCTGGGTCAGTCACCTTGGCGACCATACCCGCAAGACTGCGCTTCTCTTCTGGATGCCATAGCTGGGCATGGTATCGGATCGCATTAGAAGCCCAATGGCGGCCTGTTCTTGCTTTCAGGTAGGCTGATACTGGATCGCCATCTTGAACGGCCTGTGCGCCCGTCCATGTCTTATTCATGGCCTCTCTGCGCTGCTGGTCTGATGGTTCTTTGTGGTCGATCATCTTCCTATCAATTCCTCCGACGATCTTTTCAACGTGCTTCATGGCTTCGGCCATTGTCCATCCTTTGAACTTGCATAGCAGGGTGAAGCCTGTGCCAGCTCCGCAATGATTGCAAAGGAATGTTCCAAGATTGTGTTTGTTGTCCCATAAAAACCGATCCTTGCCTCCGCACATTGGGCATGGCCCATGCCGCTTGATCAGGTATTTGCTGTCGATGCCAAAGTGGGTGAGAAGGCCGAGCCACTTCCCCTGCGCTGCTTCTACCGTCCCCATGCGCCCGCTGCCTTTGCTTGAGCCTTGCTGCGCTTGATCCACGCATGTTTGACGTAATTGATCGTCTGCAACGATGGTTCCAACGGGGTCTGGATAAAATGATCGCTGGGAGAAATCTTAAACCGATCTTTGAATTGATGGTATGCCCAGCCGCTTTTGTATCCCTTCTTTTTGGCGATGCCCTTTAACTCGCGGTAATACTTTTCCTGCTCATCGTGCGGGGTGAGTGTGCCTTCGTAGGTTTTTTTCTTCCCCTTGCCATTCACTTCGGCAAGAGTTCCCTCGACGTTGAACACATTTGATGGGGCTTTCGGTTCAAACCCGCAGTTTGGGCAAGCCTTCAACTTAGCCATCTTCAGGAATGTGCAGCTAGGACATTCCTTCGGCAATGGTTCATCGCGTTCCTTGCCCTTGCTGGCCTCATCCTTCTTGCCATTGTTCAGCTTGGTGTGATGGATGTCAGTCACGAAACCCAGACGCAGGGTCGTATCGGAATGATCAAGGATCATGCAATCGGTCTTGCCTTCTGCCCTGCGCAAGCCTCGGCCCATGATCTGCACATAGAGCATCTCGCTCTTCGTCGGTCGCGCCAGCACCAGACAGGCAACGAACGGCAGATCAACCCCAGTGGTCAGCACACCGACATTGGCAATGATCCGCAGTTCACCGCGCCTGAACCGATCACACATGGCGTCCCGATCTTCGATGGGTGTGGTTCCATCCATGTATCCACAGGGTATGCCAGCCTTGTTAAACGCATCCGCAATGTTTGCAGCATGGGCGCGATTGACCGCATAGACCAGCGTCGGGCGGTATTCTGCCTTGGTTATCCATGTCTCGACAATATCGGCAACCAGCTTAGGCTTGTCCATCGCATTGCCAAGTTCTTCAAGATCGTAATCACCAGCAACAGTTTTGACATTGCTCAAGTCAACGTGAGATGGGGCAAACGCACGAAACGGTGACAGGATCTCCTTGTCGATCAACTCCTGCGTGGTCGTGCCGATCACCAGCTTAGAATACAGTTTGCCCAATCCCTTGGTCCACGGTGTTGCGCTTAGGCCAATGATGGGGACATTTGCCCACTCAGGATCGTTAAACCATTGCTCGTATAGCTTGAACACGACATGAGCTTCGTCAACGATCACAAGATCAGCCTTGGGTATCTTTCTGCGTGTTAGCGTCTGCACCGAGCAAATCTGCACAGGCTGGTCACCGTCAGTCATCTCATGATTGCCCTGCATCACACCGATGTCGTAAATATCATCACCGCGAAAGCTCTCGATAGTTTGGTTAATCAGGCTTAGTGCGGGAACCGTAAAGATCACGGTCTTGCCCTTGCCGATAGCTGATCGAATGATGGATGCCGCTGTCGCTGTCTTGCCAGCACCCGTCGGCAACTGGAACATGATCCGACTGTGGCCTTCAGCAAGAGCAGTCCGCAGATTTGCTATCCCTGCCTCTTGGTAGTCCCGTAGCTCATGATACGCCATGTGGTTTTCCTACTCTCTCTACTAACTAAGATTCTTCCCTTTGATGGTCCTTACTTACTACCTTCCCTTCCCTTCCCTTCCCTTCCGGGGGTGATTGCTCGCTACCTTTCGTCGAATGATCGTCGAGCGTTCCGTCAGGGTTTGGAAGGCGGGAGATATTGGGTCGATCAATCTTCTGATGATACCACCCGTTAACCTGTAAATATTCAACATCTTCAATGGTATACAGGGTGACAAGATTAGTGTCCGATAACTCGTCGATCATTCGACGAATGTCACCAAGGGCCATCACATCGCTAGGGAAAATGAGAGCCTTCAGTTTTTTGGGGGTGACGGTCATCCGCCCTTTGTCATCGCAGAAATTCCATATTCCGATGAACAAGAGACGGGTAAGAGGCGAGCAGTCCATCACCTGATTGCTCGTCCAATAGTCGGGCTTGATGGTTCGTATCCGAGCCATTAAGCCGCACCAGCCCTAAGCAATTTGCCAAGTTTGGAACGAACGGACCGATTATTGCGACCCACAGCCATCGATATGTCAGGGATATTATGAAGATCATTGTGCATCTTCAAGACAGTATCCGTCTCGGCCTGCGTCCAATTCTTCGCGCCTTTTGGTCGGCCCCCATTTTTGCACATTTTCTCGGAAGTTGGTTTGGCTTTCTTTGATGGCTTGATTGATGCAGCCTTCTCAAGAGCCGCCATCATAAACATGGCTTCAGCTGCATAGCCAAAGATATAGGCGATAGTTTCAAGATCGAAAGTTTTCATTGTGGTTTCCTTTGGTTGGTTGTTAGAAGCGGTTCCATCTTTCAGCGATTTTCTTTTCCTTAGCTGCGATAGAAAGTGCTTTCGCCACTGCTGATGGTGTGAAAACTCTTTTGTAATGGCATCCACACCAGCTGGTTTGGTTGACTGTTGGCTCTCCGCAAATGTAAAAACTTCTGTCGCCCTCGATCCAACGGCACTGGCTTCTGTGTGCATCGAGGATGTGGATCTTCCCATACGGGACGCCCTCGACCTTCGTCGGGATAAAACTCTTTTCATCAAAGCTTTCATAGGTTTTTGTGGTTTGAGGTAATTGCGGAGGTGAAGGCTTCCTCGGCTTTGGCGGCGTCTTGGTTGGGTAGGGCTTCGGGCGCATGATAGACATCTGCACTTTTCTCCGATGAAGCAACCCGATCACGGCGTTGCGCGTCCTATTTTCCAGAGCCGCCGCTATCTGTGCTGCGGTTGACCCCGCCTTCACCAATGCGACTGCCTTGTCGATCTCTGCTTGCGTCCACGGAATTTGCATTAACATACTTCCTCACATTCTCGCCCATCATCTCGGACACTTGGTCCAATAGGGCGTCCATATCCAATTCGGGAATGACTTCCTGTGTGATCGCATCGACTGAAAGAGTGAAGAACTGTCTGAACTTGTCCTGACCCATCGAGGCAAAACTAATTGATTGTGTCTTGAACCAGACCTTCCCGTCATGCCAGACGGTCTCATCAACATAGCCAAGCCTGACTTTCAGCCATTCGAGAAGCTGCTCTGGCCTTGTGTAGTGCGGATGGTTATCGACCACCAGCTGCAACAGGGCCATGAACAATCTGTGTTGTCGGGGGCTTCGGGGGCGAGATGCTTTGACAAACAGGTCAATGCCATCTGGTATCTCAAGCAAGATCTCACGATCCCGCTCTGTGACTGGCAAAAGCCTGTCCCCACTTCGTCTCATTACCATCTCGCCCCCGCTCATCAGGCAGCACTCCCCTCAAGTGCAGCCGAATTCACGGCATCGTTGATCTCAGCTTGGACTTTGTAGAAAGCCTCGGTGATCAGGCCAGAGTCGGTCGGTGTCAAAGTTGCTTTGATCTCCCGCCACTTCGATGCCCATTGTTGCAAGCCGATCTTGCTATCGACAGTGATCAGATCAGCCATCATGTCAGCAAGAGCCGCTGCGCTTTTGTCGGGCGTCAACGCTTGCGGAGCTTTGTTGACTGGCTTCTTTGCCTGTGGCTTTACACCTTCGACCGATTCCTTGGCATCCTCGCCATCGGTATCATCTTCACCAGCCACACCAACAATGGCAGACAGAGCTTGCCGCTTGGCATAGGTCAAGGCTGCGCCCATTGCTTGATGGGTTCCAAGATTGCTAACGGGGTATGTGCTTTCAATCCATTGGCCGCTGGAATGTGTCAAGCGAGTGTGTAGGACAATTCCGTTGTCTCCAAAACCTGTCATCTGCATAAGCGCAATGCCATGCTTTGACAGGGACGGGCGCACCACACTCAGCACTTCGCCAAGGTCGGCATACTTGGATTTGAAGTGTGGGTTTACCCGATTGAACAATGGGTTTTTTACTTCGCCTTGCGCCTTCGACAGAGCGGCAGCGATCTCGTTGATTGTTTCTGACGTATTCATTTTGCACCTTTGATTGTTACTGCGCCTGTTGCGCTCTTCGATGCGACGATCCCGTGGCCATAAGCCTCTTTCACATCAACTGCGATCAATTCCTTAATCACCTTCTTTGACGCATCATGCTTCTTGGCTTGAGGCTGGGTCTTTAGGAATTCATCTGCGGCATTTGCCCATGCGTTGTTGCCTGTCATATCGACGGTCTTGGTGACTGGGCCTGTATATGTTGGGGCGACAATCACGGGCATGATCTTCTGCTGCACACACCGCCAGAATTCTTCCTCGACCGCAAGAAGGAGATCTGCGTATTCTTGATCCCAGTCTATATCTATCTCTTCCCACTTATGGTTGCCATAGAATATCGACAGGACAGACTGCTTCAAACCGCAACAGATCATGTTGTGTGTCATCTGTGGTTTATATCGACCAGCCACTTCCTCTGACTTGGCAAAAGCCGACACATGCTTTGCGTCCCACACCGCCTTGCCACCATAGGTGATGCCATCAAGTGTGCATCCCATGAATGGGTGGTCGATGGAGATGCGGGTTTCGTTGATGCTTGTTAGCTTATGTCCCGTTTGCTTCTCATACCAATGGCGGTTGAGAGGCTCAGTAAACAGGCCCATCTGCACAGGCAGGACATCGCTAAGATCATCTGCTGGCACTTCGCCAATCTTTTGCCGCCAGAGATGGAGGACTTTAACATCATCACCGCCCATCAAGATGTTGGCCTCTGATCCGCCAATCACATTCATACGGAACTCTTGCTGTTCCTTTGTTAGACCAAGTTGCATGTCACTCTCCAAAATGTGCTTCATATACAAGGTAAATGATATAAAGGGCTGGCCCCGTGAAGAACCCGCCGACGAACCCAAGGATGAAGTCACCCGTCACGGCTCACCCGTGAGGCGTCCATGCCGAGCTTTTCAAGCAGTGTTTCTTTGGGTCCATTCCACATAATCACAACCTCTTCGTGCATCGTCACGCCAGCGTGGGGAATGGTGTCGATCAGGATGTGAAGGGCTGTGCGTCCAAGATTGGGCATCTCATGCAATTCTACGCTAACATCTTTAACATTCATAAATTGGGTAGTAGCCATGTGGTTTCTCCGATTTATTTTATATCGCGGGGTTGCGATGTTTTTTTATTTATGCTATTTAAAATCTTAAATCAAGTCCCTTTTCGTGATGGAGGAAAAAAAATGAATTTGATTGACAGACTGAAGTCCGCCCATTCGTTCGATGGTGACTCGCTTCACAGAGAGGCGTGGGAAGCTCTCGAAATGGTATGGCGTCCTATGGACACCGCTCCGAAAGATGGAACAGAGATCCTGCTGTTCTTTAGGTTGACCAGATTTTCGGGGTCCATTCAAGAGGGATGGTATGACGAAGAAGAAGGTGCATGGCAGTTGAGCTGGGGTGAAGTGGACAAGATCCTGAGCGACATGAAGCCGATTAAATGGATGCCACGCCCGATTGACCCTGAAGAGATCGAGATACCAGCATGACCGGATTTAAGAGCAAACGGAAATCCGCGAAGGAGAGAGAAATGGACGATATGAAAAAATTTGACGCATACTTGGGCGATGGGGTTTATGCCTCATTCGATGGCACTCATATCTGGCTGAACGAAACTGTCGCCCTTGCGCCGCATGTGTTTGACAATCTTGTGGACTATGAAAAGCGGCTGATCCTTTCGGCAATGGCAGTTGATGGCAATGCGTAATCGCTTTGCTGTTGTTGCGCCTGAGCTTCGAACCTTGGACGGCATTGTCTTTGCATCAAAGAAAGAGATGACGAGATACGCCGAGCTGAAGATCGGGGTTCGGGCCAACATCATATCGGATCTTGAATTACAGCCTAAGTTTCCGGTGTTTCTGAAAAGCAAGGATGGCGCCAAGGAAGCCCTGTTCTGCACCTATACGGCAGACTTTCGTTACAAAAAGGACGGCGTAGAGGTGATCGAGGAGCTGAAGTCATCAGGCACGGACAAGGATGCGGCCTATCGCCTGCGGAAGAAGGCTGCTGAATTGTATTACAACATGAAAATATCGGTGCTGATCAAATGACAGAACTTGATGTGTGGACAATCTTGATGGTAACGCCGCTGTTCATTGTCTTATGGCTTGGCGTGGCGGTGCTGGCAAAAATTGTGTGGAACAACTGGAGTAATTTTTAATGGAAGATGAAGAACAGAAGCAGCTGATTGAGTTGACGGTGGCACTCAACACAGCGGCACAGGGATTTCGAGAAGTAGTTATCACAGAGGCTTTGCTAATTATGATGGCATCGCAGATCTCGATGACGATCCCACCTGACAAACATTCGGTCGTGATTACGTCAATGGCTCAGGCTTTGCGTAAGATGGTGGCTCAAGCCAAGGGGTTTCAGCTGCAATGATTACAGTTGCACTAACCCCTTCAGAAATGATCGTTTGCAAATTGCTTGGGAATTTGAGGACGCTCTCTGCCCGCTCTGCAAGCGTAAAGGATGCTGGTATAGGCACAAGCCTTGAGACAGATGAAGATGGCGTAATTGCAGAAATGGCGTTTTGCAAGCACTGGAACATTTTCTTCAATCCAGAGGCATCCCCTCGCAAGCACAGTTTTGATTGTGTCCTGAAGGATAAACGGATCGACATAAAATCCACGCGACACAAAAACGGCAGGCTTCTTGCAACAAAGAAGGTGAACCCAGACATTGATATTTTTGTGTTGGGGGTCATCGACGGCAATGAGGTTTCGTTCATTGGCTATGCCACAGCTGACCATCTCTACAAGCTAGAGAACATTGTTAATCTTGGGCATGGCGAGGGATACGGAATGGAGCAAAAGGACTTGTCCCAATGGAAATAGAGGATGTTGGGACAACCAAACGCGGGAGATTATCGCCAAGAACAAAACTGGCGATATGGGAGAGAGAGCATGGCAAGTGCATGATGTGCGAAGCCAAGCTCAGCGCGGGCAAATTCATCTTTGAGCATGTCCGCGCTCTGGAACTAGGTGGGACTGATACTGAAGATAATGTGAGGTTAACGTGTCTAGGATGCGCAACGGAAAAGACGAAGGTGGACCACCAGACGGCGGCGAAAGCCAAACGCCAGAAGGTGAATACTCTTGGATTAAAACAGTCACGGACGCCGCTTCCAGCTGGGAGAAACAGCAAGTGGAAACGGAAAATGAATGGACAAGTCGTTCTAAGAAGGGAACAGGATCAATGAATACTCAAGACGTTTTGACAACAGCACAGCAGACAATCAATGGTCGGGGCAAGGATTACGGGGATCTTAAAACCAATTTTACCCGCGCATCCATCATAGCCAGTGTGACCACCAACAAGAACATTACAGCCTTTGATGTGGCCCTTGTTCTGTCGGCAGTCAAACAGGCTCGATTGGCCCATGATCCTAGCAACCATGACTCTTGGGTGGACTCTGCGGCCTACCAAGCTATCGCAGCGCAGCTCGTCAATATGCCAAGCCGGACAAACGATGCGTTCACTGCGGAAGTCGAAGCGAAATTAAACGAGGTCCAGAATGTTACAGCTTAACCCAAGCATCAACGTCAAAACCCCAAACGGAGAAGGTAAAGCAATCATCGTCATCAACCACGGGACAGCTCTCCCGCTTGAATGGCTGGTTGTGAACAGCAGGACAAAGGAATTCGAGTCATGGCGCACACAAGACATAAAGCCAATTATTATGCCTGTGCCATTCTTGGAGCCGCTACCACCCTCCTCTCAGGCTGCACAATCGTCATCTACGACGGTTCGAAGTCAAACACTCGTCATCTGATCGAACAAGAGAATAAGGGTATCGTTAAAAATGCAACTGCTGGACCTAACAATCGTTCGTAAGGCTCTGGATCTCGGACCCACCACACCGAATGTTAGAGACTATCTGGCTCTCTATGATGCCTTTGGACTTGGTTCTTTCACCGCGTCCGAGGCAGCACTGACGATGAATGGCTATGATCGACAGATCATGGTTAAGAGGCTGAAACAAATGTGCGACCGCAACCTTGCCACTCGAAAAGCTCCAAGAACGGCAAAACGTGGGCGCCCTGTTTACATTTACAGCCTTTGTGAGCTATAAGCCGCCCAAGGCGTAAGCCTATATGCGCATGAGAACCCCCGCTGAATTGCTCGGCGGGGGTTTTCTTTTATCTTCCTGCTGCTTCTTTTAGCTTCTGAAGCGGAGACTTCTCTGGATCTTTCATAGAGTTGATGTAAGAGCGAGTTTCATCCATATACTCTCTCATCATGCCTTCAATCTCGGTGATCTGCTTCTTCTTGTTCAAGGGGGACAACTTATCATCTCCCTTAATCATCACAATCTCATCACGGTAATCGTTAAGGATCTTGTCATTCTTGCGGATCATGTCTGGCAAACTATTCTTGCGAACCAGATTGTCACCCTTAGTCCTAATCCCAAGCTCATCCGTAAGTTTATCAACCTTGCGTTCAGCTGCTGGGCTACCTGACGATTTGGCTTCTTCCCATGCGTCGTTAAGCAGCTGCTCTTTGGCAAACACCTCTTTGCGCTTGTCGTAGTAAGCACCTTCATTGATGCCAGCTGTCTTTGTCACAAGCCGACGGAACAATGGAGACTCTTCCAATGGAGTTGGGATGCCTTCAAGCCCATCCTCAATGGATTTATACGTCCTTTGAACAAACTGTCCCGTCTGACCAGCAATGCTCTTTGCCCAGTAGTCGATGGTTCCGGGATAAAGATCAATCTTGCCCTTCTCAAACTCATCGCCGCCCGTCATCCGGTTTAAGAAACTTGCAAGATCAACAGTCCAGTTTGGAGTTTTGCTGGAATATTGCTCGGATGCTGGCTTCTCAGCGTTCTTTGTCCCCGGCTCTGGGTGGATACGGTTCCCAAAAGAATCCCTGTTCACCGCAAGCTGAACAACAGGAAGCGCAAACCAAGGCAAAATTGCCGACCAGAATGAACCTTGGCTTGCAGGGTTGAAGGAATCAACCGCGCTTGTAGCGATATTAACAGCAGCGTCTTCTGCCGTCATATTGCCAGTTGCCACAGCCGCCATGTTATCGCCGATGTTCCAAGCCGACTTGATAAGGAAGCCCAAATCAAACTTGTAGAAGCTGCCATCTTTGTTTTTGATTGGGATAATGACGTTCCTTGAGCGTTCCCAGCCTCTCACCTGAGTGTAGTAGGTGTTCTTTCCGGGTTCATTCTTGTCATCATCGTTCATCCAAACGCCAAGCAGACCAGTCAGGAAGGCCATGAAGATTATGCCATACAGAGCGCGACGGAACCGCTTGGACATCAAGAACCGAGCGAAGTTGCGGATACCTCCAACACTGGCCGACAAGAACGGCTTCATAGCGTTAAGGCCCGGCATCCATGCGCCCTTCTTCTGGAAGTTCACAGTGGCATTTAGAGACAAATCAGCAGCCTTGCCTTGGGTGTAACCGCCCTTACGAGCCGCGAGATAGACGGCAAAGCGAACGGTGCTTTCAAAGATCTGGTTTGTCTTTTCCAAAGCTGCGATGGTCAGCCGACCAGACTCCATCATGCCGTGCATGAGTTTCTGATTAGTGGTCTTTTTGTCGTAGAAGGCTTTGAACATTTCACGGCTGATCTTGCTCTGAACCTTTTCCAAGTTTTCAAAGCCGCCATATTCCATGCGGCCACCGCTCAAGACCCACTCATCATAGAGAGCTTTGTCTTGCGAGCTTAAACCGCCAACGGTTTCGGCCTTGGCAATGATCTTCCCTGCGCCAGCCAGTTCAGTCATGAAGTTGGTGGCGAACCCTTCCTTTGTCCCATATAGGGCAATCATCGCATCCTGAACGTCGCGTGGGAAGTTGGTTAAGAAGAAGTCTGGAACCCATGCCGTATTGATCTTCGACATGAAGCGGCCAATCTCAAACGTGAATTTGGCCAGCTTTGATGGCGAATCATTTGGAAGGTTCTTCAACGAGCGAACCAAACGAACCATTGAAGGGTTCTCGTCGTTGAATACAATGTAACGGCTTTCACCACTGATCTTGAACGGAATGGTCATCTCATCCCGATAGATGCTGGTATCAGGACGCTGACGAACGGTCCCATCTGCCGAAAGGTATTTGACCATCGGCATGTTCTTGCTGTCGAGAATCTCCGCAAAGTCTGGGTTTGGATTGCTCTTGACCAGAAGATAAAGAGCGCGGTCTACCCTGTTCTTCTCCTGACGAACAATACCGTCCATGCGCTGTTGGATCAGGTTCTGGAATGGATTATAGGCTCTGCTTTTGCGGCCCATAGACGCCTTATATTCCTTGCCTGATACGCTGAACCCAAACCCACGGCCAAGACTACGGGAATTTACTTCTGCATCTGCATCCTGTTCGGCATAGCCTCGCAACGGAACATAGAAATCATACCCACCTTCGTCGTAAGGTTTTGTATATTCGTCGTATTGATCCTGTGTCAGAAGTCCTGCCGCAAGACGCTCATCAAGGTCAGCCTTAATTATCGGGCGAACGAACTTTTCATCAAGTCTAACTAAGGTATCATAAATACCCTTATTTTTAAAAGCATCCTCGATGTCCTGCGCATCATCATTCTCCATGCCTGACCCGCCATGAGGGAACCGTTTAGGATCTCTTTTGGCCATCTTGGCATTACGCTCTGGAGCGTGACGAGCATACAGGAATTCAACAAGATCAGCTTCTTCGATCTTCAGTTTCGCCATTTCATCCAGCAACGGCTGAAGCTCTTTATCCCAGACCTTTTCCTGCCGAGCGATAACCCGATTGTTGAACAGGCCAATAGACATTTCAACGTCCATTGTCTCAGGCAGCTTAGAGCCACGAGCCTTCTCAATGGCACGTTGGATCATGGAGATGTCGTTGTACTTATCAACGAAGCCATACATCAATTCATTTGTAAGAGTATCATCGTGGACCTCGTAACTTTGAGGGGTTGGTGGACCTTTGCGCTTTTGACGCAATGCCATGTAAGCAAGATCCGATGTCTTGACCCCCATCTTATCGGCCATAACATCGGCTTCCATCTCCAAACGATCAGACATGCCGCCGACATAGAAATCATTGAAGATCGAGTCCATGCTCTTCTTGCCGAACAGTTTGTTCACGACATTGCGGAACCGACGGTAGGTCAGCCAGACTTTGCCGAACACTTCGTAGGAAGCGCGGCCCATTGCAACATTGCGGATCTGATCATCAGCCTTGGCGCCAAACATGCCCATCGCATAAGCATCTTGCTCTGAAGTAGACAGAGCTTCGATCTTTTCGACAGGCACACCGTAATACTGAGCAACAAGGCGATTGTTCTCTGGCCGAGCGTCAGCGATTGCCTTGCGCTCTGCTGGTGTCAGCTTGTCTTCAAGCGAGTGCCATGCTTCATGGTATGTCGCGTCAGGAAGCGATGCGCCTTTCTCAAGGCTTGTCGCCAGATAGATCATATTGGTCAGTCGATCATGCGAACCGGAAGCATAATCATCAAGCTCACCACCGGAATCCATTGCCGCCTGTGAGTCGGTGACTTTGATCTGCTCCACAAACTCAACACGGGCCTTCTCACCCAGTGTCCGCTTGATGATACCTTCAAACTCTTTGTAGGCTTCAGGAACCACATGGGCTGTTTCGGTTTTCAGAGCAGGACGTAATACCGAGTATGATGTTGGTGTCAGGTCGATTTGCTTATCGAACGAAGCACCAATCGCAAGGATACGTTCAAGGATCTTATCGGTCTTAGGATCAACAACACGCAACCATTTAGCTTGCATACGCGAACCAGCCGAATGAAGTCCTCCACCACCAATCAACTCAATCAGCTGCTGGTCAAGAATATATTTCCCAGCCTTGGATTTGGAATTTGGAACACTGATCGTGTAGTAGCCACCTTCTTTTTTGATGATGACCCCAGCTGCATCGTTGCTCAACAATGTCTGTTTCGGAGCGGCAGAAACAGCAGATTTAAGATCTTCAACAGTTTTGATCTTTTCCTTTGTCCCTTTGGTCGCATCGGCCAAGGTTCTGATCTTGCTTCTTAGCAAAATTCCCTGCTCAATCTTCCCATCGTCCTTGGTGAAATTAATGATCTGCCCTTCACCATTGGCAATGTCAAACCCAGCCAGAATGTTGCCTGTGATAATAACGCGCTTTTCACGCGCACCAGCTGCTGCAAGCTGATTGAACGTATCGGCAAACGATTTTGCAGAGTCTTGACCATACAAATCATCAATAACTAGCTTTTCCCCAAAATCACCACCCACCTGAATTTGGCTAAATGGGACTGTGATAATTGGGGTTCCTGATGGGAACGCCAATGTCACACGCCAATCGCTAGGGACAAGTGGGTTATTGGATTTGCCGGATCGACCAACATTGATAACAAGGGATTGGCCTGTTTCACCAGATGGCAACGTAACCCTTATGCGCTGACCGGGGACAAGCATCAGAGATAATTGGTCAAAAGACCGACGGAGGATTGTTAGCTTTTCTCCTTGCTTTGCCTGCCGCTCTTTTCCCTCTGTGGATGCAATAACCTTTCTTTCATAGTCATTAAACTCGGTCTTTGCGGCTTGAACCATCTCTCTATGCCGCGACTTAAACATCTGTTGCAGCTTAGTAAGCGCGGTAGCATCATCAACCGTGTCTATATCGCTTGTTTCTTCTTTGTATTTTTGAGCAGCAAGGACATAATCAATCGCGTCACGGGCTGTAATTGGCTTGCCCATGCGCTTAATATCGTAAAGGCCATACATCACAGCAGCCGTAAACGGGCTGTCTCCGGTTGCTTCACGAGCAACAGCACTCTCAATCAGCTTGGCATCAAGATCCAAACGCTTTGTTTCAAGGGCATTACCGCCGGAAAGCTCAAGTTGTTGTATAAAATCAGCATACCGAGCCTCAAGAATTTCATAGATTTCCGTTTGCTCTTCAATCTCCAGCAACGGAATACGGCCAGTCAAACGGCGCATCAAATCTTCAATGTTTTTGGTTTTGTCACCAAGATCAATGCCAAGTATGTCCTGCAAGTCCGGATTGTCCCGCAGGAATTGAGCTGCAACCTTGTCCCCATACTCATTAATAAAGTCTGGAACATTCTCAGCAGTCAATGCACTCTTACGGGCAGATGTCGTAATGGCGTTCATTGATGCCATCTTCTTAGCCAAGACAGCAGCAGGACGCTTCTCTGCCGGAATGTCGGCAATCATCTGCGTGTATTCAGGGACAATGACCTGACCTGTGCGGTGAACGCGGCCAAGGGTCTGCATGTGCGTGTCAATGTTTTCGTTCGGTTGAACGATGATCATATGACGCTGGCGCACATCCTTGAAGCCCTTCTTTGCGTGAAGGGAAAGGCCAGTCGATCCAGACTTATTGATAATGATGGCATCCAATGTGCCATTATTGAAGTCTGCAATAGTCTTGTTCTTGCCTCTTGCTGTTGTGGCAACTGATGGTCGAGTTGCCAAAGATGGTGCGCTAGGCTTGTTAACGCTTCCTTCTCCACCATAATCCAGAACCATTTGACGGCCCGTGATTTCACCGACCTTGTAACCTTTTTTCTCAATGTTGTATTTGATGTAGTCAATCGGAGAGATTGGTAGATCACCAAAATCAATGCCTTCAATCATGTTGCGAGCTTTTTTGTATGCCGCAACACCAGCAGGGCCAAGCTCCTCATCGGTCATATAGTGCTTGATGCCCTTTACGCCCTTTTTGGAAAACGCTTCCTTGAGAGTCAATGTGCGGGTGCGATCAAGATACCGAAGCAGCAAATCACCAAATGTCAGCTCAACAGTGTCGCCAATGGATAAACCAAGGTCTTCAGCCGTTGTCTTTAAGAATGTTTCCATTGTGTTGGAGACAGTCAAAACAGGCTTTTGCCCGTCTTTGATGGCTTTCAATGCTGCCTCGATAGCTGGCTTGGACTTCATTGATAGCAGAAGCTGATTGATCAAGTTGTGCATGATCGACGTAAAGTTTGTCGATTCGAGGCCAGCACCACCAGTTGACCCATCGCTACTGACAGACCCTGCCTGTGCTTTGAGGCTGTCTTTCATGTCCTTTGTGGCATTATTAACAAGTTGAGAAAACTCATTAATCTTCATCATCGACTTGGAGAAGTCGTTGTAAACATCTTTGTCTACAGGAAACAATTTTGCTTCGTATTTGACTCCAGCGAATGTCCGTTCGCGTCGCATGTATTGCCCAGACTTTGCCAACATGGATGACAATACAGACATCAGAGGAACGCCACCTCTGACCAGCAGTTCAGGCAACTTGCTTATATCATCGACCGCAAGGCCAATGTCAGTCTTTGCATACAGATCCATAACATCTGGACGCTTGGCAAATGTAGCAGATGAGAAGAATGTCCCTTGCGACTTTTGAGTCATGTCGCGGACAAACTCAGCCCTGTTCAGCTCTTCATTCTTATCTTTGCCGCGAGTTGCAGCTCCACCGCCACCCGCATTATGGCTCTCATCCAGAATAAGAATTGAGTTGCTGGCCATGCTTTCCAAGAATTTGCGGCGCAGCGGGGATTCACCTTTCACAGTCTGCATCTGTGAATATGTGGTAAAAATCATATCGTAGTTTGGCATTTTGCCAGATTGAATGGAGCTATTGTAGATAGCATCTACGTTCGCAGGAGAACGGATCTTCTTTCCGTCAAGCTCTTCATCTAAGTCAATGGTTTTGCCCAAATCTGTAATCAAGACATTTGGATCTCTGCCAAGGAATTTTGGGATACCAACCCCTTCTTCATTGGACATATCACGCCACATATCCTTGTAGAGATTGTCTTTCTCAGTGACAAAGATAGGGGTCAGTTTGTTGACCAAGGCATAACGAATGATGCCCGCATTGATGCGGCCTTTACCGATGCCTGTCTGGTCCCCAATGATGAAGCCTGATCCTTTTTCAAGGTTATCAATCGCCAGAGCAAGAGCGTCGATCTGTTCGCCAGAATAGTATTTTGCCAATTCTTCTGGCTTGTATTTCAAACGGTCAGCAACATACGCATCAATGTCCCCGCGCTTATCCTCAAGGTTATTCAGCGCATATTCCATAGATGATTTCATGTTGGCGGGGGCAAGTGTCCCCAATCCAGCAGACTGACGAGCTTTTGGAGAGTAAGGAAGCTGTGTTTCAGTTTCTTCTTCGTGGACTATCTCTCGTTGCTTGGGAGTAGCGAGCTGATTGAATCGCTCGGATTTCGGCCCTTCAATGCCCTTTTCAGGTTCTCCGGTGTCAACGCCCACCCCAGATCCAGATTGTTCAGCGTTAGGTTCGCCACGAACACTTCCAGTGGTTTTTGTTTTGGGCTTCCTGACAGGATTCCCCCCTTGAACATCAGGTTGTCCACTTGGTTCTGCTCCTGCTGTAATTCCTTCCCCTCCAGTTTCTGAAACTGGCTGAGTAGGTGCTGATACAGTTGTTGCTTCGGACTCATTTGGGATTTTCTCCTTGATCTGCTCCCAAGATGTGAGGAGTGGTGGAACCTTTACGGCAGGAAGCGGCAAAGCTGATTTGCCTTTACCCTTGATCACGATGACATCAACAGGCCATGCCGCACCCTGTCTTTCATACAGTTTGCCGGCCACGGTGAAGTGATCCGTCACATTGTAATTGTCATACAGTGTCTTGAAGAACTCTCGCTTTGCCTTGCTATTAAAACCTTCTGACCGAGCCTCGTCTGTTACAGCCATTGGGTGAACGCTTCCAATGATCAAGACGGCGTTGCCATTGGCATCCATGTGGTCAAGAGATGTCAAAGAGATAGCGTGGTCGATCTCTTTGGTTTTATAGTTGGGCTGAATGAAGCCCATATCAAAAACCTTGTTGTCCCCATCCTTACCTTTAACAGGGCCAAATGGAGGATTGGCAATGACAACATTGAAGTTGCCAGACACAAAATCTTTTTCTGATGCGTCTTTCCCAACCGGATCAAACCCAAGAGCTTTAAGACTGTCGCGGCGCACACGCTGCAATTCGTTAACAACCGTATTCTTAGGGTTGGCTTCAATGACAAGCGCACCGTTGCCAGCCGTAGGCTCAAGAACGCTCTTACCCCAGTTCACCCCAGCAAGACGGGACGCCACATAGGCAAGCGGGATTGGTGTAGAATACGCTTGGTTCATAATGCTTTCGCTAGTCCGAGCGGTCAGCTTCGGCTGGCGATCATACAACCTTTTTAAAATATTAAATTTCTGCTGCGGCGTATCTACTTTCAAGCCATTGGGCAAACTTGGATCATTAAGAACAATTTTCCGAGCAAGGATAACAAGAGCAAGCTCAATCCCTTCTTGAATCTCTTTATCTGTTGAGTTTTTTAACTTTGGGTATTTTGATGATTTTTCAGACAAAAAAGATTTAAAGTTTTTGTAGTCTTTAAAGTCAGGAGCAGGAATTTCGTTGAGAGCTGAATACTCCAACCCAGAAATGGCCATGCCTGCAATGTTGTCGATCTTGGTGGCATTAGGCCCAAAGAAGTCATATTCCACCTTGTGCCGTTCCTGCGTGACAGGAGGGGCGTTTTCTTCTTCCTTGGGTTTTGGCTTCTCTTCCTTAACAGGAGGAGCAGGAGGTGCGGTGGCTTCTTCCGGCGCAGCAACTTCTTTCTTTGGTGCAGCCTGTTCCTGTGGCGCTTCCTCTTTAGCGGCCTGCGGCTTCTGCTGCTCAGGCATTTCGGCATACTGGCTTACAGCAACAATCTCATTGCCGAAGTGGATGTTTTTAAACCCAGTTGCGCCAAGAGTTTCGTTTTTGATGCCTTTCCACAACTCAAGTGGATACTTCCCGATCTCAGGGGTAGTCGTATATGGCACATCTTTTTGAGATGGAGACATTCCCCATAGACCGTCTGCGTTTTGGGTGGCAAGGCTAACCGTGCCATTGCCATTGTCCAACAAAATCCAATTTTTGTTTTCAGGCGGTGCAAGTGCATTGGCCGCATTACGATCCAAGAACACCGTCTTTTCACTTTGAGGCTTGATACCTTCATCGCCGGGATGTTCAGGACGAGCAGCTTTGTTGCGGACAGTTTTGCCGTCCGTTGTCATTTCATATTCAGACCCTTTGGAGGTCTTGAACGTAAACGCATGTTCAACAGGTGCGGTTTCAGGTTCGGCAACAGGCTTTTCACCAGTTGGTGTTTGTGGTGAAGTTACTTCTTTTTCCGCAGCCGGAGGCTTTGCTCCACCAACAGGTAGCTCTTCAGTTATTGGCTTAGTCCCGCCCGTAGGCTCTTCAACACTTGGTGTTTCCGGCAGGGAAGTAGTTTCCGTCGGGACAGGGGGACGGAGAGACTGCAACCCTTTGATAATGTCATCTTGCTGCCGAGGATCAAGGTTTTCCCACGGGGTATTGCCCGGCTCATTTGGGGTCCGCTTTTTAATTTCTAATTGCAGAACGCCTAGATCTGGATTGCCATCTTTGCCTTTTGGCAACTCATTGATGGCTTCATCAATAGGGCGACCCCCACGAGCTTCATTTTCCTTTTGCCGACGGATCTGTTCCGTTAGAGCGGTAAGATCTGTGGCTGGCTTCTCACCCGTAACAGTTGTCGTTGCATTAGCTTGCTCTTCAAGGGAACCGGAGGCCGGGGGAGTTTCCGGCCCCCGCCCCTCAACACCAACCGGTGGGGTAGTTGGCGGAGTTTTTTTGTCCAAGGCTTTTTGATCAGCCTTAGTCAAAGGCAAGTTAAGCTCGATCTTTTCTTCAGGGGTAAGAGAGATTGGTTTGTCTGCTTTACGGCTTCTGATGTTACGAACACGTTCAGTAACTTCAGGCCAAGAGAGCTGCCCAATTTCCTGTGTCGAAAGACCATCGCCTTTTAAGACAGCAAAGAACTCATTCTTTGTTTCGTTTTCTGTGCGGGTCATCCGATCTTGGGTTTCTTTTTTCTTCCGATCCACAAAGTTCTTTTTGCTGGCTTCATCCAATGCCTCTTCAACAGTAGTACGAGGCTTGAAGATCTGGTTGTATTCTTCAGGGGTCAGAGGCTCAGGCTTAATGCCCTGCTGTGCAAGATCACGAGCGGTTGCAGCCCGTTCTTGAGGACTCATAACAGCAATGTCATCAGCACCAAACTTGCCGCCCTTGAGGATCTCGGCTTCGGTGACGGTCTGGTTACGGGCCTGTGGCTGCTCAGCTGCACCACCGCCTGCTGGCCCACCTTCCGTTGGCTTACCGCCTTCTGGTCCACGACCACCGCCCTGTGGTCCTTCCAGCAACCGGTTTGAAGGTGGGCCTTTTGGCTTTCCACCGCCGCTTGGAATAAAACCAGCAGCCTCGAACGGCAAACCAGTCGCTACACCTTGGACGTATTCTTTAAGGATCTCTTCTCCGGTCGCTGGCTCTTCATCGTTGACCATCCGCTTCGCGCCAGACCCAGCAACAGATACGGAAGGATACGCAACAGTAATACGGCCAAGCATCCCTTTGAGACCACCACCTCCGGGGATCATTCCAAAAATTGCACCTTGAGCAGCCGAAATGCCAGCTTCTTTTGCCGCAGCCGCATCAATTTCGGCTTTATTCTTCATGTAAATGGCGTTGAACTGCTCTGCATTACCCAAATCACCACCGCGCTTGCGGGTTTGATCAATCAATGCACGAGCATAGGCATCCGCCCCAAACGAAAGTGTGCCAGCAGCTGCAACACCGCCCGGACCAGCCAAACCCCCCGCAATAGCTGCCCCCATAGGAACAATGCCTTCAACCATGTTCTGCCCAGTCTCTTTGGCAAAACCAGCAGGGTCTTCTTTAACAGCCGCAATAAACCCTTTTTCCTTTTCAACTTGACTGAACTTGGTTGGGTTTTTTGCGCGGTCAGCTTCCCTCTTCGCAATAGCATCAAGGGAACGTTGCAGTGCAGCAACATCAGCAGGATCTTGTGAACCAAGGTTTGCAGCACCGCTATAGTATGCGACTCCGGGAATTGTGGTGAGGTCAGGTTTGTTTTCCACACTTGGAGCAGCAGGAATAGGCATACCCGTCATTGGATCATAGGCAACAGGAGGCTGTGCCATTACTTCAGTAAATGAAGGGGCTTCAGCCTCTAGAGGTCTAGCTACCTGTGCTTCCTCTGGACGGCGAGGAGGGGTAGGTGTTTTGAAAGTTGGATCATTTTCCCACCAATTATTGTTGGACTGACCTTGATAAACAGGGTCATTGTTCCACCATTGAGCCATCAAAATCTCCCATTAAGCGGGTGGGTTATTACTTCTGTCTGGTTTCGTTCTGACAGCCCCATTTGGATCTTTATATTGAGAATTTGGCGGCAACGCCCTATACTCTTGTTCTGAACGGGGGATGTAAATGAAACCTTCTTTCGGAATTGATTCTAGACTAATCGCTCCACCACTGCCACCAGAGCCTTTGCCGCCGCCACCAACTCCCGAACCAAACCCCGCTTTAGCATTACGACGCTCAATAGCCGCTCTCATTGGGCCAATAGCTGCGTCAAACTTCTCTTTGCGCTGCTTGTATGTTTCTTCAGCTTCAGGGCTGCGGAATGACCCATCCGGTTTAAACAAACGGCTATCATCAAGACCAAACTGTTCACGGTACAGTTTTTCAGCATTGGCAAGACGGCTGTAGTCATCAACACCAGCACCCATATCAGGTTCTTTGTTGTCTTTTTGAGCTTGCAGCCTAGCTTGAGCCAACCGGATCTGCAAAATCTTGTCTTGGATGCTGGAGTTCTGGTCAGCCATTGTCTTAAGCGGTCCTTGCAATGCGCCAACAGCATTGGAAACGCTTTCGCCAAAGCCACCAGTTTTAGTTGGAGCAAAGAACCCTTGAGCCAAGGCCAGTTTCATAGGATCAAGCTGACCAAGGACGCCCTGTGGCTGCTGAATTTTGCTTTGCAAGCCCTGAACAATTTCATTTAAAGGATCGGTATAGGCCATTTGTTATCTCCGACCACGGCTTGAGCGACGGTTTTTGTTCCGCTTCATGCCACCTTTTGCAAACTTGACCTTGGAAAGCTCGGCATCTTCGTATTTGCGTTTTTCTTCCTGAGCGGTAACAACATCAACATCACCGCCCGATGCAAACTTAACACCAGACAGCGCACTGAGCAACGATGCAGTGCCAGCAACCTGTGATAATGGCGATGCTGTATAGCTGCTGGCAGGGCCAGTTCCTGTTGTTGTTGCCGCTTGAGAATAAGGCAAACCACGGATAAGCGAGTTAAGCATGGAAAGCTGGTCGGAAGGATACTTGCGCTGTTCAGAAAAATCCTGATATGCCAAGTCATAGTTTTTCTGGGCTTGCGTTTGCTGCGTCTGGCCAACTGACTCAAGAGCAGCTTGGTCTTTCATGTTCATGTTCTGGCCAAGAGTAGCCAGCGAACCAAACTGAGACCCAGCCGCCAACTGATCACGCGCTGCCTGTGATGCCAAGTTGCCCTGAAGCTGACCAAGGTTCCCGTATCTCGAAAGATCCGTTCCTGCTGTTTGCAAAGCCTGTCCATAGCCAGAAGCCAGAGCCTTATTCTGCTCTGCCAATGTGCTTTCCTGAACATCTCGCAATGCTTGGCCAGTTGCGGCTTGCATACCAGCAGAACCATATTGCCCAGCACGGATAAAGTTGCTTCCAATAGCAGGCATAAACTTTTCTTGAAGCTGCCTAGCACCGAGGTCGCCAAGTCGGTTAACAACCGAATCCATGTATGGGTTCATATACTGATTAACAACGCTAGCTGATGATTGGTTAGCTTTATCAATATACGGTTGCGCTGCCTTTGTTGGGTCATAGCCCATTGCACCTTGCGTGGCGCTAAATGCCTTATTTAGCTGCGGGTCAAATTTCCCAACAGATTCCCCAACCAATTGAAACGCTCTGGTTTGCTCCGGTTTAAACGCCGCAATACGAGGACCGCCGTATGCCTGATATGGCTCTCCTGCAACGGCGCTTGCCTTGTTTAGCAAACCAAGCGTGTAATCGCTCATAAACTGAGGGATGTTGTTCGTTGATGTTCCGTATGTTGTTACAGCCGGTGGCGGTGATCCTTGGAAAAGGAAATCAAGAACACCCATTGTTATGCCCCCCTTGCATAGCTAAGTGGGCCTTTTGCCTGTGGAGCAAACTTGCCTTGAGCCAACGCCTTGCCTTTGTGTCTGCGGATTTCCTCTCGCATAGCGTCCAACCTTTTCGCGCCAGCGTCAGATGACCCATCACCGAGCATTGATACAGTTTGAGCATCAATCACATATTCACCGTCAGACAACCGTGCCGGAATACTATCAGAAGTCCCAGTGCCGCCCCCGCGAACATAATGACCCATCGCAGCAGTGATAGTGTTGTCGCTGAAAAACTTTTTCTCTGGGCCGTACCCATAGTTTTCATAAATGTCCTGATCGGTGTATTTGCGGTTAAACGTGGCTGGGGTCAATGGCGTTTGCATATTGTTGTCTTGCAGAGCTGCTTGTTTAGCTTCCTGAGAAGAATCAGTTGTGGCCGCTTTCTTGCTGCCACCCATGCTATTCATTGCCGCACCGACAAGCAGCAACGGGGCCATGCTCTTTAAACTGTCGCCAGCTCCACTAAGAATATTTGAAAGCCCGGATCCGGTTGGCGCTCCGCTATAACCAACAGGCCCGCCCGATACTGTTGGCCCAATACCAGAAGCGTCCATAAAGCCGCTTCCAGAAGCCGTAGGCCCAATAGGGGATGAATACGCATTTGCAATGGCCCCTTTGGACGGGTCAATGGTTTGCCCAAGAACATCTTTACCCGCACTGGCGGCTGTGGCTGAACCAAGAGCATCTGTTGATCCAGCAGCATCAGTTGGGCCAAACCCAAGCGCACCAGAAAGACCCTGTGGGCCAAAGATTGCATTTGATGCGATTGGGCCAGCTGCTCCAAGCAACCCGCCGGTCAATGCGCCTTTTGCCCCGCCGGTGATCCCGCCCGTAATAGCCCCAAGGCCAGCACCTGTGACAATCGACGGGACAGACGCGCCAAGAACCGAAGCGCCAGCCAGAGAAGCAGGAAGCATCCCAGCCACTACAGGGGCAAGATATGGGGCCGCGATCATTGTTGCCACGGCAGCAACTGGGGCAAACCACTTCTGCTTCCAAAATGGTTTGAATTCCATCAACCCAGTTTCAGGATTGATTGCGCCCGGCCCAAAGTTTTGCTTCAGCCACTCTAGCTCTTCCGCATTAACATGGATCAGGACGCTATCACCCTCTCGCCCTGCTTTGCGCACATGCTCCGCCTCCCTATGCAGACCACCCTTGGCATAGGAGCGATGAGACGGATCTGGAGAAAGATCAATCCGAACCGGCGTCAGAGTTGCGGCAACCATAGGAGCCTCCTTAATACGTCACTTGTAGGAATCGCTGCGCCCAATCCTGCCAGTCATCAAACTGATATGGATTTGGCGTTTCGCCCTGCCACTCATTGTTGATTAATATAACCGATCTTGCCCATTCCCGCCACTGTTCAGGATCGTCAAGACGGCCAACATCGCCGCCATTTTTGATCAGCTCAGGAAGCATCCTGTCCGTCCACTCAATAACGCCCATATACCGAGGGTCAATGCCAATCATCCAAGCACCGTCCCATCCGCAGGCTCGATGTGAGCGATGCACTGGCCCATCTGGTAATCACCGCCGACAGTGTTGCTTTGAAACTTAAACCGCATTTCACGGCGAAGATCCTTTAGAAACACAACTTGCTGGTCTGGCTGGTTGGCTTGGAATGGATATGCCATGTTTAGCCCAGCAGCAGTTGGGGACCGAGCGTTTGCTCGACCCGTCACTTGCACTGTCATTTCGCCCTTCTGAACGAAGTCAGGCTCAATCATTGTGATGCGTAAACTTTTGTTCTGGCCCTCAGCGGCGGCAGGCAATGAAATGTCGCTTGTTTCAAAATATGAAGTTACAGGATTTATCACTTGCCCAGCAACCTCATCATAACCATCTTCATGTCGCCAAAGAGAGTAGCCAGACAATGAGGTTACTGTAATACTAAACCCACTCCCGCCACCGCCAAGCTCTGACGGGCTAACCTCTAAAACATCACCGATAGTATAGCCAGATCCTCCCTGCACAATCACTACAGTTGTAACCGTGTTTCCGGCAACCGTAATGTTGGCCGTTGCGCCAGATCCTGAAATTGATGTCGTGTTAATGAGGGGAACGCCGTAATACGTCCCGTTTGTATAAAGAGACCCACCAACAAGAGACCCGTAGCCCAAAATTGAATTAATGGTTGTGACCCCAGTCATCAAAGGATACTGGTATACACGAGGATATTGGCCGCTGCTCCTGCCTACGTTTGGCAGAATTGTGTCATACCAAGTCTGCTCACGGACGTTGAAGATTACAGCGTGTGTACATTCCGTAGCATCACCGTATGGAAAGCACCACCAAATTTCACCCCAGCGAGGGATCTTCATTGCAAACACTTTTTGCCGCTGCTCGAAGTTAAGATTGTCAAAGAACCAATTCAGGTTCAAATCATTGGGGATTTCTCGAACGACGCCGTTATACATTAAGAACCGGTCAACCCCGGCCCAATAGTAGATGCCGTCATACTCAATGACGCATTGCGAAGACAAAATTGAACTTTCGTCTGAAATCGTATCAAACGAAAACACCACATTGACAACACCTGTATAAGACATGCGCAAAACGCTGTCTAAGCTCCAAAGGATTGCAGAAGGTGAATTGGTTGCACCGCCACGAGCTGATGCCCCAAAAACAATCTTTTGCGCCGTAACGAAGGCTTCACCACCGCCACTAGCAGTTGACCAGTCTGTAATGTCACTTGGGGAAGACCAAGCAACATAACCGTCAGACCCGTAGGCAACAAGGTACGGGTGCAACGCAACAATCCCACCGGATACAGACGGAGATGTTCCGCCAAGAGCCACAAGAGCTGCTGTCCCAGTCATAGGCCCAGCGTAAATTGGGGCCGTCAGGGAGCTTGAAATGTCGTTAAGGTTTAAAGCCGCATGGGCAATAAGCGCAGAGTTTGTCGTGACTGAATCGTAAATTGCGTCCATCTGCCACAGGTTAAAATCAGATGTTGCAAACCCAGCCGGTGTGCGATCTGTAACGGCAGAGGCAATGCCAGATGGAACAGACACGGTAAGGCGCTCAAGGAGATTTGCACTTCCAATGTGCATGAAGACGTTATTGTTGTCAGTCTGGGTAAAAACGCCACGAGCAAGTCCGCTTATGTTGTTGCTCAGCTGGCGAAACCCGCCCATCTTTCTTGGCAATTTGCGCTGAAACCGACACCACTGCCCATCAACGTAATAATCACCCTCAAACTGAGTGCCATCACGTTTAATGCCTGCAATGGATGCGATCTTTACCGGACGAGGAGCCATTATCCCAACCCTATTGCAAATGCTATTGCGTTCTGGTCACTTTGAGTTGTTGAGTATACGTCTAAAGTAGTACGAGCTGCTAAAGCCGTTATGTTTGAAACCGTGATTGAAAAGCCGGATCCAGTCCCTCCAAGGTATGTGTTCAGAGCCGTGAGAACATCACCAACCTCATACCCGTATCCGACGTTGGTGATGGTGATAGCAGTTACAGCAAATCCACTTACAGTGATTGACGCTTGTGCGCCAGCGCCTGAACCAGCTGCCAATGGGACGTTAACATAGTTAGCATCAACATAGCCTGAACCGGGAACCAAAGTGCCGATTGCTGAAATTGAAGCAGGGCTTGTAAATATTGCATTTCCTACCGTGGTCGCCCCAAGCGCAGCGCGTCCTGAAGCAGCTGTCGTTGCCTGAAACACTGAAATACCAGCCGACCCGCCGCCAAGATTAATTCTTGCGCCACTTGCTGTTGTTGCGCCGGTCCCGCCGTTGGCAATTGAGATTGGTGTTGTAATGCCAGCCGTTGCTGCGTTGACAACATCCGTTCCGTCACAATAAAGGATTGCACGAGCCAGCTGGGGGACGGCAAATCCGCTTCCAGATGCGGTTTTGACGGTTAATGAGAACGCACCAGATGTCGAGTTGTCAACCCAGTATTGTTGGATTGTTGGCGGGACAACAATGACTATGTTGCCTGTCAACGCCCCCGTAAATTTGTAAGAAATTCTATTTTGTTCAGCCGTTGAGAGCGTATAAGTGCCTGATACCGGAAGCGCAATCGACGTATAGTCAAAGGCAAAATTGACGTTTTGGCCAAAACCAATGGTGTAATACGCCGTTCCGTCGCAAATGACGATACAAGATTCTGTCGGGGCAACTTCCTTGGTCGCAACCCCGTCAATCAAGTTTGCCCCAGTTGGGTCGAGCGTCAGAACACCCGTCCCTTGGTTTCTGACGTTCAAGAACCAATCATTTCCAACAGAACCCGGAGTTGGAAGTGTCAATGTCCCTGCGCCGCCAGTCCACAACAGCACAGCCGCTCGATCAGCCGCAGAGGTGGTGTAGCTCGTATTGAACGAGGATACGGGCATAGACTGATTGAGTGTGGTCGCTATGGCCCTAATGCCATATCCAGCAAGAGAAGCCGCGTTTGCCGCCGAGACGCCAACCCCATACTGCAAAACTTGCCACCCACCGTTTGCAGTGGTGTTATCCGTCACATAGACTTGCCACAGCTCACCAGACGCAGGAGCGCAAAGCGTGTTTCCACCAGCATCAACAACGGTAAACGAATAAGATCCGACGTTATTAAACAGCGTCGTCTGTCCGGTAGATGCAAGGGCGGCTGAAGGCATAAACACCTTCAAGCTCGCTGCCACCGTGTCTACATCAATAATACTTGCGGCAATGTCTGAGTCGCTAACCGTCTCAAGGGGCCAAGACAGGACAACATCTACGGTATCAAGCGTTAGCGCATAATACGATACATTGCTTGGGTAAATCGTAGCCCCGCCAAAAACATTATTATAAACGGTCATATTATGCCTCCGTCCGGACTGTGGCCCGGTCAACGATCTTCTTCAAATCCTCGTTATTCAAGGATGCCTTTGCGTCATCATAGAATTTTTGCCAAACCCCAATACGCTCGTCATTCTTCAAGAACGGTGTAGCTTCTAACAATGCCCCGTATAGGATTAACTGTGGAGCATATTCCGTAAGCCAGTTTGTTTGAGTGGTATCGCTGAGAAGTGCTGGCAATTCATAATACATAGCCTCAACGGGGTAATCCTCATCTGGCGTAGGGCCAAACAACCAATTTGTGTAGTTGTAGTCAGCGTAAAACTTTGGTGTTGCCGTCTCAAGCTCGTTTGGCCAATAATTGCGGATGTACTCATAGCTGCGTGTAAAAACAGGCTGTCTGGTGTTGTTGCCTGTCCCAGTTCCTACGTTGATGGAAACGGTATCGCGCCACCGATCAGGCTTTGGATATACAGCAAGGCCAGTCTGCATGGTAAATGTCACCGCGACCAAAAAGCCTTGGACTTTAAGGTCACGGGATATGCGCCGTTCAGCAAGAGTAATCAGCCGGGGGATCTGCTCAAACACAATGGGATCGACGGCAGCAGAGTATCCGCGTTCAAGATAGTTCCGAACATCGGATTGCAGCTCTGTGAACGTCATCCCTGTTTGAGAAGTCATGCTGAGAACCTTTCATACGCTGATGCTAACTTTACATCATATTGGTTCTGAGCGTAAGCGGGTCCGTTGTATTTTTTAGCAAATCCGGCCCAGTCTTTGTTCTGGATCTCATCAATGAGGCCGGCAGACTTAATGAAGTTGGCCATGTGCCTCAACTGGTTGCCTTCGCTTTCCATAGCTTCACGAACCATCACGACTACGGAATCGGCTCCAGTGGCTTTCCAGTTGCTACCCATGATCTGACCAAGACCCCATGAAGTCGAGAGCAATGCAGCTTCAGCATCAATCTCATAGGCGGCTTGGATTTCGCCATAAACAGCCTCAGACCCCTTGGGATACGGCTTCTCACCCCATTTTGGGTAAGCCAGACCAGCATCAACAGCCATTTCCAGCTTCTCTGGTTGGGCTTTTAGCCACTTGTAGAAGTGATGCCGCTCAAACAAAGCCTTTGGCCGGCCAGCAGCATCAAAGCCAGACCCAGCAGCTTCAACCGACATAACAGCGCGAAGAGCAGCTGGCTCAATGTCCAGTTCATGCGCCGTGGCCACAACGTCATCTGGCTGCATCTTCGCAGCGGAACCCTTAAAACCATTCATTTCTTTTCCCCGTTAACCATTGCGTCAGTCTTAGCTTTGCTGCCAGCAGACGATCCAAAGTAAAATTGAACAATTCCCGTCCACGCTGTACCAAGTGCGCCCAACATGTAAATAAGAGTTTCAGAACCGCTAGGAGGGACGCCTCTAACCAAGAGCCAAGCCAAGATACCAAAGAACCCAAACGTGACCATAATAGCCATAGCGCGTGGGATCCAGTCGTTAGTGCGGATTTGCATGTTTCGCGCACTGTCTCGGTCGCCTGCTGAAATCTTTTCAAGATCAATGTCCAGTTCCTTCATTTTTAACTTGAAAGTGGCGTCTGTTTCTTTGAGCTTCTGCAACTGCTCTGGCGTTGCGCTCATTAGCGCGGCTGACACATCGGATTCGTTTGCATCCGGATGCCCTAACAAAGCCTCTGAGAGCGTTTTCACTGCGAGGCCCGCCAATGGCCCACCAAGTGCCGTCGCCACGGTTGGTGCTACTTGACCCAAAAGGCCACCGATCTTTGAAAGGTCCATTCACTTTATCCTCGCTTCAATGAGTGCAATTCGTTTGTCCAGTTCTGCGCGGGCAGCGGCAGCGTCAGCTCGAATTGCTGCACGAGCTATTGAGGCATCCGCGTTCATTTCAAGACGTTGCCGGTCAATAGCAGCCATCGACTTCTCGCGGTCTAGCGTCATAGCCGCACGGGCTAAAGCTGCATCTCTCTCGACCTTATCAATCTTGTCGTTCAACTGCTCCCTAATCTGAGCCATGTCGATGGTTGTTCCTTGTGGGGGAATAGCTTTGTTTTCGCTGTTTACCACAATGGCAACTCTGGATTTCAACTGAATGATTTCATTATTGGCGGTGCTAAGGGCGGTCATTAAATAAACCACGCACGAAAACAAGATTGGAATACCCGCAAACACAATTTTTTCAATCAGTGCGCCCTTGCTGGCTGATGCCGCAAGCACTTCCTGCATTTTAACTTGAGCGGCCTCTGATTCGTTCATTGCCCTTTAACCCCTAAAAGTATAATTCCTATGCAAAGGATCACACTTAAACCAAACATAACGATAAGAGTGACTACGGTCGCTTCCTTGATTTCTTCCAGTTTAGCGGCCCTAGCTTTCTCATCTTCCCATCTCTGGCGTTCAATCTCCTTGCGGATGTTGATCACCTCGCGCTGGACCTGATCCCATGCAGCCAGTCCGTATGTACCGACAAACAGGTTTCTGGCTTTAAGCGTTAGATCGAGAGCTTCAGCTTTGGCAGTATACCGTTCGATGGCAATCTGCTCTGCACCTTTGGTGTTGAAGAATGTCTTCTTGGGTGGCTCTGCTGCTATCTGCGTGAGCTTTGCCAGACTGCCCCACAGATCGGACAAATCCTTCGCCATATGCTGAATTTCTTTTCCAGCAGCGATGCCGACTTTCAATCCGCTATATGCAGTCTGTGCAACAGCAAGGATTGTCAACGGGTCCATTACTTGTCGGCCTTGTTGTCCAGTTTGTCAAAAATCTTGCTCAGGATCTCTTTTAGCTCCTTGATGTCTGTACGGTAATCATCTTTTGCGACAAACGTGCGATGCGCCTCTTCAATTCTGTCCTCAAGCCGCTGGATCTTGCGTGTCATTTCATTCAACACCCACAAAGCCAAACCGCCAGCACATGAGACGGCGATGTTGAATATGACCTGCGTATCCATGTTAGTCCTCATCAGGCTCTAAAGGCTTTGGGGCCAATTGGGCTTCGGCATCAATCTTAATGCGGTGGATCAGGTCAGCCACATCCACATAAGGCCGTTGGCCCAATGCGGCGAGGATCAAGTTCACTTGTTCAACGGTCAGGGAAAGATTTATCATGGTTGATCCTCAGCGGGTGCGATTGTAAGTTCACCAGCGGCTACAAGTGCCATGATGTTGGCGTAGTCGGTATTGGCTGGGTCAAGCGGTACAAAGCTGGTCAAACCGCTAATCTCAACGATAATACAGGATTCTTTGCCGATAACATCTTTGTAATATTTTGCGTTTGTATACATGATTAAAGCTCCGCGGAAAGACTAAATGTAGTTGATGAACCTCCATAACCAGCACCGGTGATATTTGGATCCATACTACCTGCCATTGGACTAAGCGGCTGGATCGTAATTCCTGTCGTATTGCTAAATAGCCCAGCCGTGATGATTGTCGCTGTGGGAGTTGTCCGCATAATGAGCCAAGTCAAAGGCCAATAAAGCGAGCCGCCTCCGACCGAATATCCATAGACACGAGCAACCATTGTTTGATAATACCGCTGGCACAGCAACAACTCCTGCCCATACTGACGCCGTTCAAATGGCGTGGCGACAGAACCAACTTCAAGCTGTACGCCTGTGATGTAGAATGTTGCGCTTGCAGTGCCGACTACGGAGACTGCGCCCGTAGCTGTCAAATAATTGCCCGCCGCCCAAGCTCCTGCCGTTGTGCTGTAAGTAGTACCTACGCCAAGACCAAATATTACTTGGAGACCAACACCGTTGGTAGCCCCAATCCAAGTTCCGCTTGTGTCTCCAGCAATGGTGACGGATATTGTGGTCCAAGTATTTGCTGTTGGTATTGAATATGTAAACGGATATGAACGAGTTGCTGCGCTGTTACGAAGTGCGCCGCCAAATGTGCCTGTTAAGGAGCTGTAAACGACGAATGAAAGGGTTACGGTTTTGGCGTTTGCCGTTCCCCATGCCAAATCTGCAAAATTAAACCCTTCAATTAATTGGCCAATATTAAAAAAATCAGTTGCCCCAACAGTAACAGCCGAAGCCACCGTCATGCCAAGATAATTTGGAAAGCCTACTGCTGTTGTTACAGACCCAGCGTTTTGTTGTGCTGTAAATTTTGCAGCTTGCGAGGAGTAATATATCCAACGGTCAACCATGTATGTGCCGCTAGTCAAGTTAGCCGCTGTAATTTGCGCCCCAGCATTGCGCTGATCAATTGCCATGTTTCCATTGATGATGCGGTTGCGGAGGAACGAGGATGCCATGACAAGGGTATTGCCTACCGTGGCATTGCCACCAGTGTCCAGCGTCAGGTTGTTGGTCGCAGATGCGGAGTCTTTAACGACCGATGCTTGGATTGTGCCGCTCATGGTTATGCTCCGACCTTGGCTTTAAGGGCTTCAACTTCTGCGGATAGTTCTTTAATGGCGGCAACGAGATGAGGGACAATTTTACCGTAGTCTACGCTCTGTGGTTTGATGGAGCCATCTTCGTTGACGGAATCTTTTTCCCCTGCAACGGCATAAGGAACAATTTCAGCAAGTTCATGGGCAATAAAACCCTCGCCCTGAGAGCCGTCAAATTTCCAGTCGTATGTCACAGGCTTCAACGCGCTGACCGTTGCCAACCCAGTTGTCATGGGCTGTACGTTCTCTTTTAGGCGATAGTCCGATGATGTTCCGTAAATGGTTGTAAGCCCAGAAAGTACAATGTTACCAGCAGTTGTTCCCGCACTGTTCTGAAAAAGCAACATTGCTGTGTTACTAACAGCGTCACGTATCGTTATGCCGTAGTAACCTACTTTAGTGGCAACACTGACCACGCCAAGATCACCTGTTGTATTTACCGCAAGATTGCCAGTAGGTTGAATGCGCGCCGCCTCTGTTGGGGTGAATGTAGCCCCTGCTGAACCTGAAACGTTGGTATACCAAACGTGCAGGCCATTAGACATGTTGTATAGCGTAGCATTGCCTGTCGAAACATATTTCCAAGCAGAATTGTAAGTTGCGTTTGATACAAAATTAACACCGTCTGCGGCACTTCCTATAATAGGAGTCCCGCCAACTTGAATTAGTTTTATTGTAGATGAAGCTGCGGATGGGGTAACACCAATCCCCACATTCTGCGATGCGTCAATAGTCACCGCATTTGTGCCATTGGTGGACAGACCAAGGGTTGTGCTGGTTGGGTAGTAGATGCCCGTGGTTGCGCTGGTGGTGTTAGTTTCGGCAGGGGCAGAAGCCGAGCCAAGGGGAACCGCTACACCTGTCGTTCCATTAATTGTAACTGCCATTGTTATTCTCCCTCAGCGGGTGCGATTGTAAATTCACCAGCAGCAACAAGTGCCATGATGGCGGTGTAGTCGGTATTGGCTGGGTCAATAGGGACAAAGCTGGTTACGCCGTTGATGTCAACGCGGATTGTTGAATTTACACCATTGAAAGCAATATATTGTGCATTTGTGTACATGATTATAGCTCCGCGCTTGCTGATCCGGTTCCGACATTATTAAGAGAACTTACAGACCCACTAGCTGTTGCAGTAGCCGCAACTAACATTCCATTTTGATTTGGGGAGTTGGCGACCGCCCCAATTGTATTTGTGTTATTCATTGTTGGAAGTGTAACAGTTGGAGCTGCTCTCATAGTGACAGGCCAACTATAGGAACAAGATACATTGTTTGCTGCAGCTTGATACCCTTGAACGCCAAAACTATTAACTGTTCCAGCAAATAATTGATAATACCGTTGGCACAGCATCAACTCCTGCCCATACTGACGCCGTTCAAATGGCGTGGCGTTGGAACCAACTTCAAGCTGTGCATTGCCAATTTGCCAAGTTCCAGACGTCTGTGCGCCAACCGTAAACAGAATTTCAATGCCTGTCGTAGCGGCGGCCGGAACAGAAATGTTTGCTGTATATTGCGTCAGGGTTGAAGTGACCGTGAACGTGCCAGTTGCAATCTGGGTCTTGGTTGGCGTTCCAATAGTTCCAAATGTATCAGCAGTGGTAGCGTATGAAGCCGTCCACGTTACAGTGGTAAGCAAACTGTTGGCTATATTTACAGACAAAGTGCATGTCTGCCCCGCAAGGTCATACGAGTTCAACTGTTCAATGCGCTGACCAATGCCAACAGCAGTAACAGATGCCGCGCCAGTGACTTGCAACAGATTCTTATTGTTGGTTGCACCTGCCACTTGGGCTGCAGTTACGTTTGCGCCAGTGGAATATACAAACCAGCGGTCAACACATGGATAGCCAGTTGACGCTGTTGGAACAGTTGTCCCCGCTGTGACGGTTGCCGATGTGCCGCGCTGGGCAACATACATATTACCGTTGATGAGCCTGTTGCGGAGGAACGAGGAGGATGGGATCAGATCACCAGTAACGGTAAGATTGCCCGTAACGGTGACGTTACCTGTGTAGGAGTCAGACAGCAAGGTTGTGCCAGTTGTTGGAAGCACCAACGTGTTGTTCGCCGCCACTGCTGCTGCGTTGACCTGAGTGAACCCTGAAGTGGACCCGTTGAGTTTGATAGGCATCAGACAATGCTCCATGTCGAACCGGACGGAATAGTCACCGTTGCACCACTATTCACCGTAATTGGACCAGCGCTCATTGCGTTTTGACCAGTGGTGATTGTGTAATTCGCCGTTACAGTCGTTGAATTTTCATAAAACACCTGTTCCCCACCACCGCCAGTTGGCATATCCGGAGAAGGTATCGTAGTGAGATAGCCAGAGCTTGACATCGGTATCTCCCAGTTATGTGATGTTCAACACTGAAGCGATGACATCGGCAGAAGTTGCGGCGGATGTAACAACCCTTAGCGCATCACCCGTGATCAAGACCGTTTTCTGATCTCCACCAACAGCAACGAATGTGCGGCCATTTGCCACAATCGCACCCTTTACAATGTAATAATTCACCGCAGACCGGGTGAAGTAAACATCGCATGTGATTGGTGACGCAGTTGTGTTTGCCACAGTCAAGCCAATGAGCGTGGTCTGAGTGCTGGCCGCAACAGTCACAAGCGTTGATGCCGAGGTTCCGACATCTTTTGCAACGTAAGAGGTAAACGTATTTGCCATTTCTAAGGCTCCTTATGCCTATATTATCCTAACGCGATTGCCATAGCAACGGCGGTTCCAGCAGGATCAACCTGAAGATTGGTTTGCGCCCCCGCGATTGTCGTTGCGCCAGTTCCCCCATTCAACACCGGCAATGCGCCAGTTACAGCCGAGGTCAGATTGATCTGCTGATAGGATGGAGCCGTAGATGCGCCGTTTGACACAACCGGAAGCCCAGACGTTCCAGCCGCGAGCTTTGACAGAGCTGTTGTGGTTGATGCGTAAAGCAGATCACCAACGGCATAGACAGTCTGCCCAGTGCCGCCGTATATGGCCGCAATCGCTGTCCCGTTCCAAGTTCCGGTGGAAACCGTTCCAAGGTTTGATGTGGTTGCGCCAAGAGTCGTGAATGTGCCAGCCGCAGCGGTTGTTAGCCCAACGGTTGTTCCATTGATGGTTCCGCCGGTAATGGCAACATTGCTTGCCGCCTGCGTGGACATCGTGCCAAGGCCGGACACTTGCAAGTTGGTAATGGCAATCGCTGTGGTGCTAGCCGAAGTAAGCTGGCCCTGTGCGTTAACTGTAAATGTCGCAACAGAGGATGCGGACCCATATGAGTTGGCTGTGACAGCTGTGTTTGTAATGCTGAATTGATTGCCGGAAAGAGTTAGTCCCGTTCCTGCCGTATACAAGACAGGGGCGCCAAATTGCGTAAACACCAAGGCGGTTGTACCGACAACAATCGGAAGCAGGGTTTGCTGCACCCACGATGTGTTTGCATTGACAGTTCCGGCCAGCACTAGGAAAAAGTCGCCCGCATCAATTTCGTTTGTTCCTGAGCCTGACGTATCGTAATCAGTGGCGCGGATCATTGCAAAAGGAGTTCCAGCGCTTCCTTGAGCCGTCAGAACATACACGCCATTGTAAGGAGCGTTTCCTGAAGTTTCGTTCTTTACGAGAATTCTAACGGCGTTTGCAACGTCAGTCGCTGTGAACGTGTAGCCATCAATGATCAGTACGCCGTTGGCCGACGCTGTAATTGTCGCGCCTACACCGCTTGCCCCATTGTTGTAAACATAGGTTGGCAGCGCGGCTGTGGTTGCGTAGTTACACGCAGCATGGAAATTAAGCCCCTGAGCAATCCCATCAACATAAGATTTGTTTACAATGTCGGTAGCGTTTGAAGGGGCTGTGCTGATTGTGCCTGTCGTAAGGGTGACAGCATTGATTGTCGTGTTTGATGCTGCTGTAAGCCGACCCTGAGCGTCCACAGTAAATGTGGCAACAGCGGTGGATGAACCAAAAGTTCCTGCGCTTACCGCAGTGTTTGCAAGGCTGATTGTGCGGTTGGTGCTGAGATCACCGCCGCCAGACAGGCCAGTGCCTGCCGTAATTGTGGTTGTGTTAACAACACCATTTGTAATGCCATATCCAGCCAGTGTGGTTGGTGTGCTGGTGATTGAGGAAAACGCTGGGGTGATTGTGACGTTTGCCGCAGCAGTCAATCGGCCTTGAGCATCGACGGTAAATGTGGGCGATGCCGTTGCGGACCCATACGATGAAGCCGTAACAGATGTGCTTGGCAAGTCGCTGGCAAGGAGAAGCCTAAATGTTGGAGCTGCATCTGCCCCGGTTATAGGACCAATAAAAGCCTTACGTTGCCCTTGCGTGTTGTATGTGATGCCAAAAGTGCCGATTGTCGTGATCGGGCTTCCGGTGACTACAAAGTCAGCTGGCATTGTCAGGCCAACAGATGACACAGATCCACCACCGGATAGTGTATACCAACCGCGAGTACCAACCCCATCAGTGCCGTAGTATTTGCTTCCGCCGGGGGTCAAAAGGTCATTTGTAAGCTCAAGCGTAATGTTGGTGTTGAGTGCGCCACCGCCTGAAACTGACTTCGTGCCAGTGACCGTTCTTGTGTCAGGGACAGCATCTGTAATGCCATACCCAGCCAAAGTGGTTGGTGTGCTTGTGACGCTTGACCAAGCAGGAGTTATGACGATGTTTCCAGCCGAAGTAATCTGCCCTTGCTGGTTGACGGTAATAACGGGGGCAGATGTTGCGTTCCCGTAAATCCCTGTCGTAACCGCCGTATTTGATAGCGTAACAGTTGGATTGCCAGCTACGCCATCGCCATCAGCAACGGTGATGCCTGTCCCAGCTGAGATTGAGCGGGATGTTGCAGTGCCGCTTCCTGTCTTGATGAGGATACCAGCAGCTCCAACGCCAGCCAACGCCGTAAGATTGACATTGAGGGGCTGTGCGTCAGTGATCCCGTATCCTGCTAAAGTAGTAGGTTTGCTGGTCACATTGGCAAAATCAACGCTGAAACTTGTAGTTGTTGCGCTGGTAATTTGCCCTTGAAGATTGACGGTCAGGATTGGAACGGTTGTTGATGTTCCGTAAGTTCCGGATGCAACACCGGTGTTCGAAAGGTAAAGAGTGCGATCCGCAGTCAGATCACCGCCGCCACCAAGGCCAGTTCCAGACGCAATAATGCGTGTTGATGGAACGGCAACGGCGCTAAACACAGAGCCAATGGTAGCCCGATATGTTGCGCCGCTCTGCACCACCATGATGCTATCAGATACCGTTGGTGTATTGACCAGAGGAAGCTGAGATATTGCGGTAGGAACGAGATTTGATGGAACGGTCATGGGACAAAATACTCGTTCTGATCTTCGTTGATGATAAACTGGTCATCATTCTCGGAGACAATACCAGCTGGATCCGTTGCGATATTAACATCCGGCCTATACGTCTGCAATACAATAACATCTGGCTGACGAGCTGGCAGGCGATACGGGTCAAATTCATCGCGGTCCATCAAACACACACGAAGGCCCGGAGAATTGGGGTCAGAATACAATTCCTCGATGGACATCTTGCGGCGGCAACGGTCGCAGATCCCAATTCCAAGTGTGCCTCTGCCGCGTGTGTCGAGGAAAATTGCCATTATTACCTCGTATACGGCGAGATGTTGGGAGCAACCATAAACGGAGAATCGTCTCTTTCTTCCATCATAGCCATTTGCAACGTCTGTTCAGCAATGGGAGCCAGCTTATCCGAGAGACTAATGTCAACTTGCTGTATCTCAAAGCACAACCGGTGAGCAAGCTGCCATGTGATTGCATCAACCCAACGCTGGGGAAGCTCAATGGTCTGCTGCAATGTGCCAACATCCATGATGTGACGTTGCCGCCATGTTACCATTTGGGCAAACTGAGCTGCCTCATTAGGAACAGGCCACATCCGAGCAACAGGGTAGGCTAACTGACGATCAAGCCAAAACTGAAGCGGACGCCCCTGAAATGTTTTGTTTGGAAGATTGGTGTAGTCATCTTGGTTCAACCGAGCCATTGGTATTTCGGTTGGATTACCGGCCACCACAAATTCAGCGACATCAAGAGTTGCGCCGCCAATTTCCTTCAAACGCCAATACACATAAGACAGGCTTGGGTTTAGGTCATACCAGTTCCATGATCCAGCTGTATAAACTGTAGCTCCGGGCGCTAAGGCGCTTGTCCATGTCACCATGTCATCAGACCATTCAACAACAAGGTCATAAGTCCCTGCCGTTTTCATGTTAATGCCAATGGTCGTGACAATCTGAGCCGTCCCAAGGCCAAGCGTGATACTGCCATTTGGCGCAGTCTGGGTGCATGATGTCTCAAGATCGTTGTCGTCAGCAAAGGTAGCAGTGCCAGACGATGATGATGCAACCGCGCTAAAACGCTGAATGGTGCGATAATTTGTATTCAAAAGGTCTACAGTGCCATATGGCATTTCTACATAGC
>Ga0209401_1000199_pt1 | contig 40952 bp, 58 predicted proteins | sample M_140807_MF_Meta_FD_187318 | JGI IMG/M metagenome (GOLD analysis project Ga0209401, IMG submission 187318) | Freshwater microbial communities from Lake Montjoie, Canada to study carbon cycling - M_140807_MF_MetaG (SPAdes) (version 2) | ecosystem: Environmental > Aquatic > Freshwater > Lake... | reverse complement strand
TCTATTGTTTTGTTTGTCAGTAATATAGAACACATTCTAAGCCTTAATATGCTAGTATTATATTTATTTTAGGTATGTGTTATGTTTTAAATTATTCCAGGGTCAGTTCTTCCTAACTGGTCAAACCCCCATTGACGTTCATTGCATCCGTTACAGGATCCGCACTTACCCGGCATGTTACAACTATGAGTAAGTTCAAACAAAAATTCTTGTTTAAAATGATAAATCAAGTCTACTATGTGGCTTTTATTCAGATCTTTAAATGGAAATTTGCGGGTTTCAGTTTCTTTCCATTTAACTGGATCACGCCACCCTATGGTATGTATAGCCAGTTCTTCTATCAATCCCAAATAAACAATACTTGACTTTGCCAATACATCCATACAACCAGATTCTACTTGTCGAGGTTCTGATAGTGTAGGATCACCTACTATTTCAGTTGTTATATATGGTAAATTAAATTGATCATGCACATAATCAATTATAGATTGTGCAAATTCACAAGAGCCGTCTTTTCTAAGAATAGTATAGGGAGTGATTTTATGTATAAATCCCTGTTCTACATTTAGTCTAACTAACAAATAGTATAATAAGGCACTGTCCATGCCCCCACTTATCAACACTCCGACCTTTCTTCTTAAAGGATGTAAGTGGATGTTTAACGTTCTTCGATCAGCAACAGGCCCACATTCAACTGTATATCTGTGTTTAATAAAGCTCATTTATGGATTGTGACAATATAGTGTTAACATGGGCGTCATGAAAATATTCAGAATGTTCCTTAACAAATTCCCTGTAATAATCTTCGATCTCATTTATATTTGATATCAAATCTCTGTAATCCCCTGCAAATTTTGAAAATTCAATAGATATTAATTTATTTGGTAGAGTTATAATTTTGTTTAAATTACGAATATTATTTTGCCATTGTTCGTAATAAATTACTGGAACGTTGCCAAATATTTCTTTAATAAGGTTCTCGCATTTAATATACATTTCTAAATGAAATTTAATTTCATCAATAGGTATATTAATTTTATTTTTTATATTCACACGACTAAAGGTATCTCTTTGATCGATGTTATGCCATATTTCAGTATATTTACAAATTTCTATAGAAACTATACCATACAATACATCTATTCTTTTTAATCTTATAAAATCTATATTAGAGTTATTTTTTATTTTTCTAATAACATCTGGATAGCAACTAAGTACATTTTTTATCAAAAGACTAAAAATAGCATAGTGGTCAACACTTGCTACATCATTTAATATTGTTAGACTTTTATCGGCCCAATTATTGATTTTGATGTTATCAAAATCAAAAACAGAATCTCTTCTAAATACATCTTTAAAAGTTAAAGCAGTTTTTTTATTTTTATCAACAACCACAGTTTGTTGCGGGTTAATGGGATTTAAAAATTCACCTAAATTTAAAATATCTAAAGATGATGAAATATAATTTCTAAAAGCATGTGACCCAGATCTAGGCTCAAGAATTACTGCTATATGTTTGTTTTTGGGCAAATTAATTTTCATTACACACCATCAATTGAGACAAGGACATCCGCTGCCGAACTTCCATTCTCCACAAGTACCATAATTACTACCGGCTTTTACATTATGGCTAATTAGTCCTTCAGATATGTAAGTATGTGCATCCTTAACTGTTAATTTAACAGCAGGGGCAAGACCTAATTCTACAATGGATTTAATAGTTTTGTCAACTTCAAATCCTTTGATAACAGATTCTTCACCAATTTCAAATACCTGTTGCCAATTACCTGATGCCATTAAGAATTTATGTGATCTAGAAACACTTAAAGTTGTATTATCTGTGAAGGAGATATTTACCATAGGCTGATCCTCAATTTTCACATCTGTTACCATAAATTTACCAAATTCTTTTGTTGTTTCATGCATAGTATATACAAAATCTCCGATTTGTACTTGACCTGCAGGCTTACTGGACATATCACCCATTAATAATAACACATTTGGTGAGGGACAACCACATGGCTGACCAGTGCAATCATTTTGAGTGCATGATTGGACATCCAATGTTAATTCAAGTAAAGGGTCATCTTTTGATAAAATAGTTGGATCAAATAAAGTTCCAAATAAGGTAATTTTTACTTCTTTAGTAATAGATATATCCAAATTCCTTAAATCAAGTCTTATTTCAAAGGAATAAGAACCTACATGATTTTCTGAAACGGGTTCATTTTGCATATTAAAATTGATGTTTACGCCATCAATTGTTACTCCATTAGGCAAATCACCTAATATTTCATATGATTTAATTAATTTCGGCACAAGAAATCTTCTCGCACTAAATTGCCCTATTCGTGATACTTGTTTTATGGGTCTCTCAATACTTGAGAAATCAGCATGACGACTATCTATGTCCACGTAACTACAAATTTTATTAACTGAAGATGAATATTTAGAATCTGATAAATCCATTATGTTTTTACGATCTGTGCTACTTATTGCATTATTTCTTTGAAATAATAACGGAAGATCGCCTGAGTTTATTAGATATTGACTCAAATTATAAGCAATGGCTCCTGAATATATTGCACTGGATATTGAAGTTCCTGAGGCTATAGAATAGCTATTATTGCCCGGGCTTGCTACATAAATGTTTTCTCCTGGAGCCCAACTATCAAGACTTCCAAAATTAGTTAAATTAGGTGTATTACTTATAGAACTAGAAAAATTAGAAAAATTAGAAGGAATAAAATCTTGACCATATGATCCTATAGTGAATACATCAGGCATTGAAGCCGGTGTAACATCAGAAATAGGCATGCCTGAGTTACCTGCCGATACAACCACAATCAATCCAGCATCAATTAAGCATTGAATTTTTGATTCAATAAAAGAATTTTTAGGAATACTCCAACTTAAATTGACAACTGATACTCGATTTGATGATACTGCGGCATCTTCCAAGATTGCGTTTAGTGCAGATAATAAATCACTTTGTTTTGTAGGAATGGTTTGATCAAATATTTTAACTACGTTTAAAGTTGCATTAGTTAATCCACATGTATTGCCAACAATCAAACTGCTTAATCCTGTTCCGTGTCCATTATTATCAGAAAACTCATTAGTAAAAGAAAACAATAAATTTATATCTTGATCGGCAAATTCTGAATGTGTAATATCAATCCCACTATCTACCATGTAAACATTTATTCCCTCGCCGAAAATTTCAGTATCAATAGTTGGTTGATCTAAATCTGCATTTGCGATTGAATATACTTTCCACCAATTATGATCATCACTAGAACTAAATGATTTTGTACTGGGAGTAGCTGGCATTGGAACATTCACCGTTGTCAATAGCTGTAAATGACTGTCGTCATCATTGACAATTGTACTTACTATATTGGTTAAAATAGGTTGAGTTTCTGAACTCACTTGATAAGTTTTTTCTAATCGATTAAAAATTTTAATTTGTGAAAATTGACTATTATTAATGTATGCTTGAATTGCTTCTTCATCGGCATCGTTTTTAAAATCTATTAAATAAGTATTCATCTTTCTTAGTCCTTACTAATTATGTGAAGTGTTCCATGATTTCTAAGTCCTTCATATGGGTATCTAAACAAAAGATCGAACACACGGTTGCTGGGTTTATTTGCGAATCTTAACCGATCTATCGGCTTAATCCTTTCTTGATATTTATCATAAAAATTTTTTAATTCCTCAAATCCTGTAATTTTACTAGGTTGTGGGATGATTTCAAATCCGTGCTTAAGGTATTGATCATTTTTTATAAGACAATTGTAGTCAAAAGCGTAAGCTAATTCTAGATATTCTAAAAAAAAGAAAGGTATAACAGAAATATCTTTTCTACTTTTATATAAAGCTAACTTATGCAGCCCTAATAATGCAGGGGTTAAATATATTGGTTTTGGATTTGGAATAAAATTACCACTAAAGATTATTGTGCCCGAAGGCACTAGATCTGTCATTTTTATATGGGTACTTATCTGTGGACTTGGACATTCATATTTTGTTGCTATGTCCTTTAAGTCATTTTCTAAAAAATCAATGACATCAAACTCTTTGAAATTAATCTCTAATTTATTAATATTCGCAAATTCTTCTAGAGTAACAAGATCGTGCTGATTCCACCATACATCATTTGATACATATTTTATTGATATGATATTAAATGGAATTCCAGATTTTAACCAGGCATAACACATTGCTTGACTATCAGTGCCACCGCTGCACATTAAATTATAAGGGGGCGGATAAGCATGCGAAATCTTTTTAACACATTTGATTGCTATATCAAGAGCAGATTCGTTTAATAAATTTTCTGGGGGCGGGGAAACCTTAATAAAAAACTCATCTTTATATTTTCTTTCCCTATTCAAATTTTCTCCCCATCCGTACTTTATCCACCCATTTTCTCCAAATGATAACATTTAAATCACCATTTTCCTTCAGGACATTCGGCATTTCTTAATTTGGTTTTTGCATCAACTATGCAAAAACATTTACGACATTGTCGAGTGATGTTTATCAGATGTTCGCAACTGTCACAGATACTTAATCGATTCGTGCTTATTTCCTTTGGGGCAATAAGCCTGTCAGCAACTTTAGTTTTAAATTTTTCTACGATACTGGACATTCTTTACCTCACGTTCATATTTGATATTAAATATATTTATATGCTAATAGAACTTACTTGGGAGAAAATATGCCCTATATGGGCCAAATACCTTTGGCCAAATAGATCAAGTTCTATAGAGCCTAACAGCGCTATGTGCTTACTCAACGGTTACGACATAGCTAATATACAATCAATCCCTACATTCTACGGTTATATTGTAAATGATAAAATTGTAGCTGTCAATAGCGGACACGCCTGTCCTAATCAAAATAATTATAGATCTAGAGGACTTTGGGTAGATTCTAATTACAGGGGTCAAGGCATAGCTCAACAATTATTAACAGCCACAATCAAACAAGGACAACAGGAAGGATATACCCAAATATGGAGTTATCCTAGAAGATCTAGCTGGCCAACATATAAAGCAGTGGGCTTTGAATTGGCTAGCAATTGGGAAATCAGTGAAACCAGCGAAGCTAATGCTTATTGTATACTAAACTCCTAGTTCTTTTCTAATCTTAGTTGCAGATATATCATGCACAGCATTATCAAAAGTTTCTTGCTCGATTTTATATCCAACATCTCTGCCATAAGTAATATTAACAATATTAGGAACAGTCATTATTTCATATTGGCCTTGATAAACGGGATCTAAATCCCTACGAATATATTCCCGAACTTGTTCAACAGTAAATGGATTAGTTCCTTGCCAACCTTGACAATCACGGATTTGAATAACTACCTGTCCAGTTTTGGCAATAGCACGTTCAAATAATGCACGATGACCAGCATGCCAAGGTTGCCAACGACCTAACATCTGTACCGTTTCTTTTTGCCAATTAAATGTAGGACGACGGCGATTATATAAAATATGTTCGCCTACAAACTCTGCCCACTTCTCACAATTTTGTTCAGTGATACGGAAGTCATAGACATCAGGTGCAACAAATGCCTTATTAGTGTCATCATATCGACCAGCACTAATAGTATCCATCCAAATAGTCCAATCTGCTTTGAAATTGTTTCTCATTTCAGGCAATGGAGCAACAAAATCACAAATGACATAATCACCATTGGACTCAAAGGCAAATTTGGCCATACGGATACTTTGTCTAATACGACCTTCTCGACTAAAATCCCAGTCATTGTATTTTTGACGAATGTCATCGGCATTGAACCAATTTACTTTGGCACAAAACTCTGTTGGAGGCATTTCCATTCCTACCATTCTTTCATAAGGAATGGTATCAACGTTACTATTTTCCTCAAGATAAGTTTTCAATGCACGAGCTAGGAATGTTTTTCCTGAACCAGGTAATCCCATAATTAAAATTTTCTGCGCCATATTTTTAATCCTTATTTTATGAAATCTTTAATAGAAAATATACCATACCCAAATAAGTTAGCTGATGTACTAATTGGTCTAGGCCAAATTGACTCCAATATTTAGGAGTGGCACTATCTTTAGTACCATATCTTACTTTGACATAATCAACCAAATAATGTATTAGCCCTTCTACAAATACTAGTAGGAAAATAATATTTACGCTTACTGAGTAGAAATAACTAAACGTCAATAAAACTATTAAACTGGCATAGACATGATCAAGAGTATGGCTTATACCAGTTAAGTCAAGCCATACCCCTTTACGCACAGTTTGTGCATATGTTTGAATATGAAAATCCGCATACCAATGCTTGATTTGAAACAAAATCAATAAGATTATTTCCATCCACTATTTATGGATGTTTAAAAAGGCATTTTAGATTTTGGTAGTTTACGCAAACTGTCTTTACGTACTAAACATTCCCTACGATTAGCCTCTCGCAATACTCGTAAGTATTCGATGCCGTCAATTAGTCTGACGTCATCAGGATTGGGACAAATGAATTTTTCTTTGTTTACAATGTTTTCAAAGTAGGTATTTTTCATTGTTATCTCCTTGAAATAGTTTCGGGACACCATTGCTGGTGTTGTCTCGATAGGGCAAGTTTGGACAAACCATACTTCACGGCTAACTAAGACTGGTCTACCAGCATCCGCTACTTGGGACTCGAACCCTACGTCTATCCCGAAAATGGAAGTACGGGTGAGATTCGAACTCACGGTTTTACGGATTTGCAATCCGATCCATTGGACCACTCTGGCACCGCACTATATATGGCAGGGGTATAGGGACTCGAACCCCAACGAACGGAATCAAAATCCGGTATGCTACCATTACATTATACCCCAATTAACTGGTGGGCCTACCCGGACTCGAACCGGGAACTCTCAGATTAAAAGTCTGATACTCTGACCAATTGAGTTATAGACCCTTCTAACTTGGTGCCTCAGCCTGGATTCGAACCAGGCACCCCCGCCTTATCAAGACGGTGCTCTAACCTAATGAGCTACTGAGGCAATTGGCGGAGTGGACGGGACTTGAACCCGCGACCCCCGGCGTGACAGGCCGGTATTCTAACCAACTGAACTACCACTCCCGTGGCACCGGTGGATGGAATCGAACCACCACTAGCGGTTTTGGAGACCGCCGCACTGCCATTATACTACACCGGCATAAATTTGGCTCCCCGACCTGGGATCGAACCAGGGACCGACGGATTAACAGTCCGGCGCTCTACCGCTGAGCTATCAGGGAATAAATGGTGGAGGAGACAGGGATCGAACCTGCGACATTTTGGTTGCAAACCAAACGCTCTCCCAACTGAGCTACACCCCCATTTTTGGTAGTAGACTAGGGATTCGAACCCTACCGTTCCAGCCCATCTGACCAGTCTCCAGAGTTTATAAGTCTCCGCCGCGCACCAGCGCCGTCTACCATATTCAAACACACTAAACCTAATATGCTTGAATATGGTGCCAGTGTTGCTGGCTAGGGAATCCCGACGCCCAGTGCTAAGAGAACACCTATTCGTCACCCTACTCTTACCATATGGAAACACACTAACTGCTCTGTTACCACTGTATGCCTACAGCTTGTATCCATTCATCTAATGTGTTTCCATATGGTGGGTAGCCAGGGATTCGAACCCCGTTGCCCAAAGGGCGACAGATTTACAGTCTGCTGAAGTCACCAATGCTTCTCGCTACCCACGAAAAATTCACTTGTTGTTAAAGAGCTTTTGTTACAAACAAAGTAGTATTATATAGTCACTTAGCCTGCTTGTCAACACTGGATGTGAAAATAACTTGATCTTGTTCATCCAAAATGTCATATGCAATGGGCTCTGACTCTAAGGCCAATTTCAACGCCTTAATGGCTGAATCTGCTACTGCTCTTCCCTGACTGTTCTGTTTGAAAGCCACACGTAACCACTCTAGTGCTTCTAGAGCTTCACGCATGGCTTCCTGACTCATATTAACTATTCAACACTTTGGCAACACTATTCATCACACTGGCAATGCGTCCAATGTCACGAAGTTGCTCAACTGAATAGCCTTCCTTCTTCAACGTGTCATAATGCGCTTTCACACAGAAATGACACTTACCCACAATACTGGCCGCCAAACTAAATGCTTCAAAATTGGCCTTAGTAGTACCACCATGATTAGCAATAGCATTCATGCGTAACTGTGCAGGCAATCCTTTTAGTTGCTCATCATCTGCCATTTCAACATATGGATACCATACATTGTTTTGTGCCATGATACTAGCAGCAACCATAGCACTTTCAGCATGAACAGGCATGTCTGCTAGCATAACACCTAAAACCTTACCGTTGCCAGTTGCAGCCAATGCAGCCACAGCACAGCCCATGGCCACATCAGTATCCAACGTACTACGCAATAGAACAGAATCCAAGTTTAACTTAGTGTCCTTTGCGTAGTCTGGCAACGCACCTTTAATTGCGTCGATGAATGCCATTATAGTGTCTCTCCGCCTACTGTGCGATTGCAGGCACAGAGTTCACCAGTTTGTAATGCATCCAAAATACGCAATGTTTCTTCTGGACTACGACCCACGTTCAAGTTGTTTACAGTAACGTGTTGGATTTCATTATTGGGGTCAACAATAAAGGTAGCACGTAGAGCAGCACCAGCTGGAGCATAGAACACGCCAAGTTGTTCGATCAAGCTGAGTTCACCACGTTGTGTGTCAGCAAACTGGACGTGACGAATCTTGCCTAAATCTTCGTGAGCACGTTGCCATGCCAATTTGCAGAACTCGTTGTCGGTACTGCCAGTTAGCAATACTGCATCACGATCAGCAAAGTCTTGGAATAGCTTGTCATAAGCTACGATTTCAGTGGGACAAACAAAAGTAAAGTCCTTTGGGTAATATACGATTACTTTCCACTTGCCTGCAAATGATTCTTCGGTGATGGTGAAGAAATCGTCCTTACCTGGGTTAACGCCTGTAACGGCAAATTTTTCTAATTTATGGCCTACTGTTTTCATATTTTCTCCTTAGTGTGTGTTTGAAAACTATATCAGTGTTTACACTGATGTGTACTATTATATAGTTCTTTTGTCTGACAAATCAATGGGTTTTCAATGGTTTCCGTTATGGTATTTTTCAATGGCAGTTATTGGAAAAATCAATTAAGCACTTTTCTCAAAAGTTCTTTAACGTGATCTTTTAGGATCATTTCGTATGGGTAGAAATCATGTGAGATTCCCAAGACGATTGTATTTTTTTCATCTTTAAAATCTACCACTTCGCCAGGTTTGAAGTCAAACAATACATTATAGATACTGGCTGTTTCGCTGACATTGATTTCATCACTGCCACGAGCATATACACGTTCGTGTCCAGCAATCCTAATATAGGCAGTATTTTCAATATTCTTTAGTTGTTCTAATTTGACTTTTTTAATATCTTTATCTTCATATTCCATGATCATTTGTGCTTTGATCATGTGGCCTAATTTTTCTTGACTAAATTTAATAATCATTTGATGTCCGATAGGCACAATTACCTCGGCCACTTCTGTTTGGGTTTCTAGCATAGTTATTCCTTATTCTTTTTTGATTTACGTTTTTCTTTTTTCACTGGACCAATATCTAATTCAGCAACTTCTTCCTCTATAATGCGTAGTTCTTCTCTATCAATAACACGTTGGATAATTTCAGTGACTAATTGATTAAGAGTAATGTCACGCTCATGTGCCATGCTCATTAGTCGAAACAGTTCGTCCTCGCCTAACTCTAAAGGCACTTGAACTCGAGTGTCATAATCTCGACCATCTACAATGGCTTGAGCTTTTTCCAACCAATCATCCTCCACATCTAAATCACACCAACTAACATCATCCCAAGCTTCCTTGTCCAAATCTTTACGGTGTTCTGGATGAGTAAAGCGATAAGCACGATTGTTCTTATAGTCGCAGGCCTGTACAGTATATACTGTTTGATCTGTGGTATTGAAAACAATAGCAAGGCTGTGTCCGTCTTGATCACCGTTCCAATAGTCCAAACTATATGCACCGGGAGCAAAACCATTCCATGGACTGCCTTCGCAGATACGATAGTTGACAATTTCCATAAATTGTTTTAGGGTAATCATATTGATCCTAGTAAAAGCTATATTATATACAAAAAGAAAGGGTCCGTCAAGACCCTTCCTGGTTAGTTAGGTAACAAGGTTAACCAAACCCCGGAGTACGCTGTTTCTTAGGCAGCTAACGCAAACTCTTCATCATTCATTGCTGTGATGTCGAAGTCTACTGTGTAATACTCAAATGTATTTGCGTTTGCATTTACGATTTTGCTTCTTTTAGGGAGATCGCCTACCCTGTTGTCCACTTATCTACTCACCCGTCAATCGATACCATGTCGACCCCCCTGTTTTGGAGTCGGCGGGAATCGAACCCGCGTCTTGCCCGTCTTTGGACTTGCTTCTTTCCTTACGGTCTTTACAACAATTCTTTATTTACTCTATCTGTGTCACGAGATTTCTTAAGATAGTCTTTGTTTTTCATAGTTTTGATTCTATGGCAACGACAGCATCTTGTAACAATATTAGCATTAATGTCCTTTCCCCCATCCTGTTGTAATTGTTGATGATCACCTTCTAGCGTAGCTCGCATACAAGCAGCTTTGTGGAAGGGATCCTCGATATCGTCAAATACTGGATCAATTCGAGGATCATAACCACAGTCTGCACACACCCAATTACGATAAAATGTATGTGGGCGATCTGCTTTACCCATACCGCCTTCATAGTCTGCAAGTTGCAGTTGATGTATACGACAATATCCATCACTACCAGGTCCATCAAAAATTGTAAGTTCATTGTCGCAATCTTCTAATCTGCATTTACATTGCAGTCTGACTTGTTCTTTAAGAACACTGTCACTTTTCATCTTATCCCGTAAAGGATCTCTAAACTTGGTCATATTACCACAAGTCCGCTTTGTTAATAATAGTAAATCCATTATTAGGCACAAATTTAGGAACTTTAAGTTTAGTGCTCTTTTTAAGTTGAGCAATCAAAAACGGAATACCTGTACGCATTTCTGTTGTAAACCCACGAACAATAATATTACCATTACTGTCAAGGTCTGTACTACCTTTATTGGCGGTTCTATACCAGTTTTCATATGCTGCTCGCACCTTGTCCCAAAATGGACTAGAAGGGCTAAAGTCAGCATCGAAATTCTCTTTAGTAAATGCTACAAATTCCAATAAGTATGCATCATCTACAGTAATGCCCTGTTCATAACAGAGATTAAAATACTCGTATAATTGCCTAGCTTCCTTAGGTTCCACCGGACGTTCTTGATTCAGATAACTCCAGTATTGAGCAAACATACGAGTAACTTCAGGATGTTTACGTGTTTTAAGGCTCTTACTCATAAGTGTGTCAGCAAGTAGGGTAAAAGCACCCGGCTGGTCGTCGTCACCTAATTTACTATGTGTAGCAAAGAGCCCAGCAGCAGCCAAATAATCATTCTTAAGGGCAGTGTCAGTCCATTCTTCGTCAGTGGCGCCATCAACCTTAGTACCATATACCATTTGACTATAAATGTCAAAAAAGTCCATTTCCTGCTTGGCGTCTCCGTTAAGCAAAATGAAGTTACGACGAATTTCTAATTTGTGCTTGACATTATAAATGACTACAGGAATCATAGCGTTGGCTGTTTGTTCTCCAAATACTTTGGTAAGAATAATGTACAAAGAAATAGCAGTATGTTGCCCGTCCCATGCTATGTAGTAGCCAGGTTTATTCTCATCTTCATATACTTGAATGGCCATGGCCATAGTGCTTTTAAAATACTGTAGAATTTTCAAGATATGACGTAGATTCAAACTACGTTGCATGGTGGTGTCAATTAGGATCTTATCCATTGGCACCATAATTGCTAGGCACAATTCAAGATCGGTAAACTTTTTCCATTCTGCGTGGCGACGTTTAAATTCATCAACCATTGCAATAAGCATGGGCATAAAAACAGGTGCAAACTTGAGTGCGTCATTCAATCGTTGTTGTAGAGTAACGAAATGACTGGATGGGGTCAAATAACGAGCATTGACAATTTGAGCATGAGATTTCTGCATGATAATTTCCTTTTGTTGCGGGCATACTCGCCCTGTTTGTGGTCTTCACTTGACCTTAAAGTTTATAGCAAAATCGCTATATTGTTATTATAGCTTCAATGGGTAGTCTTGTCAATAATTTTTGAACAGATTACAATATAATAAATATTTCAAAAGGATTACATATGACTGAAATCGCAACCACTTCAATCAGAGAAACACTTCGCATCCAACGTTGGGACGACCATAGATACTATCATCACAGTAGGATCAACCAATTTTTACATTTAATCTCAGCTACTAGTTTTTTGGTTGCATACGTTTATTTGTTTATCAATCCTGTGATCAGTGCTTACATTGCTTGGTTAATTGCCATGACCACACGCCAAATTGGACATTTCTTTTTTGAACCACACGGTTACGACGAATATAATAAGGCCACTTTTGAATACAAAGAGAAAATCAAAGTAGGATTCAATCTCAAACGTAAAAGAGTATTACTAGCTGTTTGGTTAGCCATTCCCGTTTTGGCTTTTCTTGATGCTGCCAATTTCAACTTGATCATGCCTGACACTAGTTCAGATACATTGTTCAATCGTATTGGTTATGGTTGGTTATGGTTAGGGGTTGCAGGTGTAGTTTTTAGAATGATTCAACTTACAGCCATTGAAAGTCGACGTACTGCTATCACTTGGTGTATTAAGATCATTACAGATCCATTCCATGACGTAATTATCTATCGTAAAAGTTGGTTATACTTATTACGGGGTCAATTAATTGACCCTGATCTACGTCAAGACTACGAAGATTAAATTACTTGCCAGCTAATGGGTTGTCCATGGCTTTTTGAATCTTGTGATCAACTTCACGCTTTAGTGTTTCTACTTCACGATTGATTTCTCTACGTGCAGTGGTAAACTCTGAATTGATCTCTTTACGTGTCTGTTCCATGTCCTTGCGTATAGTAGCAGCTTCACTACGTGCTCTTTCCAAATCTTCACGTACTGCTTTACGCATGTCACGCATTTCGCTTTCAGTTTCACGTTGTGCCTGCTTGACACTGCGCTCTACTTGCTCAGTGACTGATTCATTACGACGAATATCATTCTTTAAGTCGTTCTTAATATCACGTGTATAGTCACTGGTCTTGCCTGAATTTTCTTCAATCACAGCCAATCTTTTGTCAAAGCCTGACAAGTCTGGTGCAGTATATTCAGCAATCTTTTTCTTCATGCTTTGATAATCTTTGTACACTTCGAAACAACCATATAGCCCACCAAGTAATGAACTGGCTAGGGTAAAAGCAACCATTAGTTTAGCTGGAGTAAATTCATAACCACCAATACTGATTACTGTGTCTTTGCTGGCATACTTTTTTACTGCGGCTTCTGCTTCGTCAATTTTAGCATCTACGCTTTTGATTTCTTCTGTCATGTTATCTCCTATACTGTTGATCTATCATCTGTTGATGTAGACGGTCTGTTGATAACTGCCTTAGTGCTCTAGCGTTATCAACTGGTGTTTGATTCTTATAGATCTCTTTTGGTTCATACATTTTTCCATCTTTAAGCATTAGATTAGTATAGCTATTATATCCTACCGGAGTGATAGCCAACTTGCCAATGTCTACGCCACCTGCTAGTTCGTTGTCTGCCACTTTGGCTTTTACTGTTTGAGCGGATTCTGTAGTAGTTGTTGTAGAAGTGACGGGCTTTGATTCAACTACTTCATTAAGTGGATCTGAACGATTGGTCATAAAACTGGGTGAGTTGTTGACTTGCTCTATTTCTGCCTGTCTTGCAAAACTTAGGGGTTGAACTACTACTTGTTGCTGTTGCTCAACAGGCGCCACTGACATGGAATAAAATAAAGTGTTTTGTGGCTGAGTATAAGCTGACATCATAACACTTTGCTGTTCGGCTGCATTAGCTTGTGAAAATACAGGAATATTGGACGTGGTCACAGTTGTGGGAATAACTGTAACTGTAGGCGCAGTATTGGCAGACTTGCTAGGCTGTGGCAGTTGAAGTGGCGTACTAGTCGTTTCTTGAACTGCCTGTGTAGTTGTAGTTTGCGCTTTGAAAAAATAGGACTGTAATGTAGGCATACTAGTCTGCGATGTGTCCACATTAGCAACGCTTGCAACCATAGTTACACTGGTAGTAGTTGGCGTTGATGTCCTAGGGGCTGTTATTTGCATAGTTGTTGTAGTTGATGCAGACTTATTATCATTGCTAACAGTGGCAATGTTGGGGGAGGGCGGCGCTAATGTGGTTTGACTTGTTGTAGGACTAGAAACCAATGTTGTTGACTGCTTTTGTGCTTGAATCGATGCATTAGATAATGTTTGGCTCATTGAGGCTGAACTGGCAGCAACGGATACGGCCTGTTGTTGTGCTGCTGTGGCTGCTGTGGCTGCTTCTGCTACGGCTACCTGTGCTACTGTAGTTTGTAATGCCTGTGTTTGTTGTTGATTTCTAGCAATCAAACTCAATGCTGCGGCCACTGTCTTAGATGGTGGTTTAATTGTAGGTGCATCTACTTGTGTTTTTGATGTTGTGCTAACGCTTGGTATTGGGGTAGTAGTGTTAACAACAACCGTTTCTACAACAGGAGCAGCGGTAACTGTCATAGTAGGAGCCGCAGTTGGAGCTTTAGCACTCATTGCTGCGGCATACCCAGGACATGCTGGACTACTGGTAGGATCTGTAGCACAAGGATCAACACGGTATTTTAGATTGAAACTGACATTGGTGATTTCTGGACCGTAATTACCTGCCCAATAGTTGTTGTCTCTGCCAATGAATCCATACTGTGCCGCTCTATAACTTGTTGCTAGACTGGGATTGGCAAATGTTTCACTAAAATTGAAATTAGTCCAATCATATTTTCTATTAGTATATTGACCATAACCATATGTGGCAGCCACACCACCGTCGGGTCTGTAAAATTGCACATAGGCATTCAAATAGTCTTGTCTACCGTCATCCCATCCATTACCATTTTTTGCAGTAAACCCAAAGTTAAATCCAGTGAGCTGTAGATTATTACCTGCTGCTTTTAAGGCTTGCTGTATGTTGACCACTTGATATAGATTAACTCCTCCATAACTAAAGTTAATATTACCAGTTCGCTGAACACTTGGATAGGGTCCGCAATTACCTAGATCACCAGCCTGAAAGCATAGTTGGTTGACATAGACTCCATTGAGCCAGTTGCCAGTTGTAGCCGTAGGTGTACCGGTAAAATTAACTAGATTACCGGTAGTAGGGTCTGGAGTTTGACTATTAGTGGAAACCGAATAGCTTGAAAGCAACCATGCCCAACAAACTACCCAACCCAATTTTCTTAAGGCTGTCATCTTCTTTTACCTCTATTGCTACTGGCATTTTTTCAGGATTAGCCTCCCATGCTATCTTTGCTGCTTCACCAATCTTACCTTCATATGGGCAAGGTGTACCTGCACTCCACATGGCATCAAATACACGACGATCCTGACACATAGTAGCTACAGCAGCTACTTTCATGCCCATGTCATATAATGTTTTGGCTAGCTTTAGTCTTTCGCAATTGACATCTCTTATTGTAGATCCGCTGCTAACACCAAAGATTTGTGTTTGTACAGCACCACTTACGCCAGTTGTACATAGGTCAGCATTACCGCCACTCATCATAGTAGGAGCAATGGCTGTGGGAGGAGGTTGTATGACTCGCTGTGTAATTTCTGATGAGTTGATATTGCGGTTAGTCATATCACCAGTTTGTACGTTTTGATTAACATTGTTGCTGTTATTGACATTATTGCTAGTGCTTGCACTTACACTGGTGTTTACATTGTTGTTATTGTTGGTCATTGTGCCAGTGTTAATGTTATTGTTGGTATTAACATTACTATTTGAACTAGTGCTGTTACTGGAATTAATATTACGATTAGTCATACTACCACTGGTAATATTATTGTTAGTATTAACATTGGTACTGGTGCTTGTACTGGCATTGTTATTGTTATAAGTCATTGTGCCAGTATTGACATTGACGTTTTTGTTTGTATTATTACTAGTACTGGTATTAATATTTTTGTTGGTCATTGTACCATAGTTGTAATTAGTACTGGTACTAGTATTAATGTTTTGATTTACATTATTGCTGGTGCTTCGATTAACATTAAGGTTTTTGTTGACAGAATTGCTGACATTATTGTTATTGTATGTCATCGTACCACTGTTAATATTATTATTGGTATTGACATTGTTGCTAGTACTTGTGCTGGTACTGGCATTATTGTTATTATATGTCATTGTACCACTATTGATGTTGTTATTAGTGTTGACACTAGTACTTGTGCTGGTATTGATATTACGATTAGTCATATCTCCAGTATTCACGTTATTGTTATTGTTGGTTACTGTACCACTTTGAATGTTATTGTTAGTGTTAACTGACGTACTGGCACTGACATTGTTATTATTGTTAGTCATTGTGCCACTATTCACATTGTTGTTGTTATAAGTTACTGTTCCACTATTGACGTTATTGTTGTTATTATTATAGGTAACTGTGCCACTGTTGACGTTGTTATTGGTAACTGTACCGCTTTGAATATTATTGTTAGTGTTAACGCTGGAGTTAACGTTATTGCTATTGCTGTTTACCGTACTAGTGCTTGTGCTATTACTATTGCTGGTGCTAGTATTATTGGTATTAACGGTACTAGTACTATTACTGGTGCTGTTAGTATCTACCAGTGTTTTGGAGTCGTAGCCGCCTTGATTAATCAGTGTTTGGCTGTTTGCCCCAATTAAAAAGGTAGAAAAGAATGTACAGGCAATTATTTTTTTGAACATAGCAATTATTTCCTTTCAAAACCTACTTAATTATTTAAGTAAGAGGCTAGATCATTTATATACTAAGTTATCTCTGAATATATTCCAACATTCCTGCCAACTCCAACGTAAGCTGGCTTCTTCCACCTTAACTCGATCTAATTTCAAACATTGATCTACAGCAGTTTTAAGGTCCTCGTCCATATAACCTGTTAGACCTTGATCAATAACATCCTGTGGTCCAGTTACTGGATAGGCTGCCACGGGAGTGCCACAGGCCATGGCTTCAATCATTACTATACCAAATGTGTCCCAACGACTGGTGAATACAAAGGCATCTGCATCAGCATAATATTGAGCCAATTCTAATCCACGCTTTACCCCGACGAATTCAACATCTGGGTATTCACGTTCCATACGACGACGGCATGGTCCATCACCCACTACAATTTTAGTAGCATTGGGGTAGTCCAATCTACAGAAGTCATCCAAATTCTTTTCTTTACTGACACGCCCTACGCTTAACAATATAGGTTGACTTTTGTCAGTGGCTGTTCTTGTAGTGCTATTAAATACATCTCGATCTACACCGCGAGTCCATGGTTTAATATCAGTTCTAAATCCACGGCTGATCAAATCGTCTACCATACTTTGAGTAGTAGTTAGTACACGGCCGCTATGCTTATGGAACCAACGTAAGTAACGATAACTCCAATCTGTAGGTATGCCTGCAATTTTGTTTATGGCTTCTGGGAACCTTGTATGATAGCTGGTATTATAGCGCCAACCCCAATGATCCATCCAACAACGAGCAGCAAAGCCTACTGGTCCTTCCGTGGCAATATGAATATATTCTGGATCCACTTTTTGAATAATGCGTCCAATTCCCCATGTCCAACTAAGTTTGACTTCACCATAGCCAGGACAGGGAATATGATTAAACTGCCGGGGATCAAGATAAACAAAATCATAACCGTCACGTTCAGCATATATTTCCAAGTTATTGAATGTTGTAACCACGCCATTAACTTGTGATGGTACATTGTCTGTTATGATGAGGATTTTTTTATACATTTGCCTTCCACCTTAAAACTGTCAAACTTGAGCCAATACTCCATGTTAGCTAAACTACGTTCACATGCGGCTTGACTTTCAAACTCAAGTGTCACTCTTCCGGGAACATCATTAGGATTAGTTTTGTGTACTGCTAGCAGTATCAATAGCCATGTCATTTTTTTGAATCTCCGAACAAGTTATGATCTCCCAACGACCATCCCAATGTTCAACTAGCGCTGTGCAACTTTCTACCCAGTCGCCATCATTCATGTAGACAATTCCATCTACTTGTTTAATTTCAGCCCTGTGTATATGTCCGCAGATTACTCCATCATAGCCCTTCTTTTTACAATAACTGGCTAGATTTTGTTCAAATTGAAACATAAAGTCTACCGCTTTTTTGACACGGTGCTTAAGGTACAGGCTAAGGCTCCAGTAGCCAAAACCCATACGATGACGAATCCAATTGAATTTAGTATTGATATTGAGAACGCAGTCATATGCTTTATCTCCTAATACGCTGAGCCAAGGTGCTAATCTAGTAATACCGTCAAATAAATCTCCATGTACTACCAAATATCTACGTCCGTCCACTCCAATATGTGTGGCTTGATTACAGATTTTAATTCGACCAAAACTTACACCATATGGTATCATTGGTCTTAAAAATTCATCGTGATTACCTGCCACATAAACCACTTCGGTTCCACGTTTGGCTTGATTCAGTATACGGCGAATTACATTAGTATGGCTTTGACGCCATTTTAAACGATTTTGTTTTATTTTCCAAGCATCTATTATATCACCTACAAGATATAATGTTTCACAGGTATTATGCTTAAGAAAATTATTTAAATACTCGGCTTTGCAATCTTTAGTGCCTAAATGTATGTCACTAATGGCAATTGTTCGGTATTTTTTTTGCTGCATAGCAATATTTACCGAGTATTATAACTGTTTACTATTACAGTCTTATTACAGACCATTTAGAACCAAAACTTGTTTTGCCATTGCCTTTACGCTTGAAGATTTTTGCAAACTCTTTTTGTTTGAGTTCTTGTAATTTTTCAAGATTATTTTCGATACAAGCTTCGTAGACTTTACGAATTAATTTATTCTGTTTCATACTTGCTCCTAGATTACATATTTATTACAAGGGATAATAGCAAATATTACATAAGCTCATTAACAAAATCAAGTAACAATTCGTGATGTCTGCCTTCGTGCCAATATTTACGCATCCAACTATAACTGTCATACCAAAAACGTTCACTTTCAGGATGACATCCAATTAGGCCGATATTATCTTGTATTATGGCCATGGGGTCACCGTTGGGATACAAACTCCATATATCACAATCATTTATTTTTGGACCTACTAGAGCGCAGCCGTCGTAAAAAAACATTTGTTCTGCCTGCCCGCCCCATAATACTGTTTGTGCTTTGGCATGTGGTCTATGTGTATCTGTTTTGGGTCTACGAATATATTGTACAGCATCCACTCCGTCCAACATATTTAAATAGTGTTTTCCTGCCCAATAAGCACCCATGCATATGCCAAGATAACTACCACCTTGACGGACAAAGTCTTTAACTCTATTTGCGTTGTGTTTGAACAATGTGTTATAGGAGTTTGCATCACCAAACCCCCCTGGAACTGCCACTATGTCCACGTTGTCAAAAAAGTTTTTTTCTAAAGGATTTTTACTGAAGAGTTTGAATTTATAATAGTCACCCAAAGCTTTGAGTATTCCATTACCGCTTTGTACTGAACATTTAGGATCGGCAATGAATAAAGCTATTGTAGGAGTCATTTTAATGTTTCGTGGCAAAATTACTGCTTATCATGGCCTTTATGATAACCAGATCACTCTCACTTTCGATAATAATTTTTTCATCGAGATCATTTTGATCTTTCCAAGCTATGTCTGGTAATTGGAGTAGTTCAAAAATAGTTCTCCATGTTATGGTTCGCCCCTGATTATAGGCTAGTTCTAGAACTTCAACGATGGCATTGGTTATTTGTTGTGTTTTAAAATCAAGTGGGTTCATGATTTTATTTAATAAAAAAGGGCCCTAAGGCCCTTTTTATTTTAACCTGCTATTGATCAGAATGAACGAGTATATGCAAAGTTAACGCTATGGTTGAAGCTATCACCACGAACTTGGTCGTAACGAACACCTACTGTGTCACGCTTATTAATAGCATAGCTAACACCAGCACGAGCAGTGTGAGTGGTGTCAAAATTGCCATTGTCACCGAAACCATTGCGGAAACGATAACCTACTTTGCCACTTAGCTTGTCGGTGAAATTGTATACAACACCTGGCTCAACGCTGTAGTACTCAAAATCAGCACCATTGCTGAATTTCTCGCCTACTGCAACACGAGCATATAAGCTTACTGGACCAACTGGCATAGTGCCAGTAACACCAGCTTCAAGCCTGTTGCTTAATGCTTTAGTACCATCTTGTTGATAAGCAGTGAAACCAATATCAGCGGTGAGAGTCTTATTGATTGACTCTTTCACGCTGAGTGAATAGTTTGTGCTATCACGAGCACCACGATGACCTTGTTGGTCTTGGCCTTCGATGGTTACACTAGCGGCGCCAGCCAAAGTGGTAGCTGCCATTAGAGCTGCGATAGTAACGATTTTCTTCATATAATTTCTCCTTTTATAAAGAATGTTTGCATATTATATAGCCTTAGATTAAAAAATGCTAGTATTTTGGTAAATATCTTTAACATACCCTAGGACCGTTTGGGTTATGTGGCTTGCTCCCTGAGCCTCAATAACGGATTCGCTACCCAGTTATTGTAAATAGGGACTTTTAGAGAACACTATGAAAAAATTATTAGCAAGTGTTTTACTCCTGCCCACATTGGCATTCGCCCAAACAGCCAAACCAGAATTTAAACAAATAGATAAACCTGTAACTTGTGGCAATACTAAAACAATTTTTAACATATTAAAAGATGCTGGGGAAGAACCAGTATGGATTGGCAGTTTAGAAAAAGGCAAAGTCATAGTTTGGGTCGACACTGATAAAAAAGGCTGGTCTATAGTACAGTACTTGGGAGATATATCCTGTGTTATTGAAATAGGACAAGGGTATTCGGCATCGAATAAAAGTCCAATTAAGCATCCAATGTCTAATCAATGAAACAAATTTATACCCAAATGATTGATCCAAATAAAAACATTTGGATACCTTGTTTGGAAAGCAAAGGTATAGCACATAATTCAGTGTTCACCCCGTCAGTTTTAATCACACATTATAATGCTATAGAGCATTACGATGGTTCTTTATTGGATAGAAAAATATATTGTATTGGTCCAAAAACCAAGGATAGGTTAATAAAAGCTGGGTTCAAAGATGTAGTTTATCTTGGCCTAAAAGCCAGTGAAGCAGTATTGCCCGATGAGCCCATAACTTGGTTACATGCTGATTCATATGCTAGAGATTTTAGCTTAGACGAAAACGTACAAGCTGTACAGGTTTATGAGATTTCAGTAAATCTTATGAATGTAGAAATAGCATTGAATATTTGTCCAGATAGAGTTTGGATTTATAGCCAACGTGTCATAGCTGCTTTTGAACGTACTTGTAGGACTGAAACTGTTGAACTAATGTGTACTGACAGTTGTGAACCAAACAGTGAAGTATGGTTCAATATAACTAGGTTTTATCCTAGTTGATCAACACTCCAAACTGCCATACTTTTATCGTCACAATCTCCTCTTAGGCCTTCATTAATAATGGCCAAGGGTTTGGGTAAATTAAAAGGAGCGTCTTCTAAATTAAGTGGTCGCCAATCCCCCATTTCAATATCTTTTTTATTGGAGTGATTTGGAAATGTAGTAGATAAAAAATATTTACTGGCGCTTTTGTATATATTATTCAATGCTCGAAAAACATCTTCATTGGGAAAATGCACTAGACAATCCCTCACTATGATAAGATCCACACTGGGTAATTTGTCATATAGTATATCTAATTCTATAAAATTTACATTGGGATATTTTAGTCTATCATCCGCAATGATTTCTGGAACTAAATCTGCTCCAGTATATTTGATGCCTCGCATGGGCACAGTCTGCATCCAATAATAATCTCCACAAGGGATATCTAAAATACTGGTAACTTCCAGCGTTCTAAATAAAGCTGGAAGCTCTTCAACCAATTTACGAGTGCTTGTTAAATTGGATCCAGTGCCACTTCTAGATTCTGCATCTCTCCAAAAGTTTGTCTTGTATATGTCTAAAAATAATTCTTGATAGTTCAAATCAATCACATCGTACTCAATAAGTAGTACTATTTAACTATCTTATGCCTGCGTTCTTTAAAATAGAAAATAATTCTTCTGTTATTTTTTTTGGATATTTTTGTGGATAACCATATTTGGCATAAAATCCACTTGGCTGAGGTGTTTCATCAGGTTCAGATTCTTCTTCCGATCCTTGACGTAAATGTCCTAGACGCTGTTTTGGCTGAGTTGGTTCTTGCTGTACTGGTTCTTGTTGTACGGGCTCAATCGGCTGTTGAACAGGTTGTACTATTTGCGGTTCAATAGGAGGTTGTTGTTCAGGTGGCGGGAATTCCGATATTAATTGTTGTTTTACTTGATTATGATTATGTCCAGCACCGAATAATTCTTTTGCTCGAGCTAACATTTCTGATTGTAATATTGGATTGCTTTCAACATCTAGTTGATTACGCATTATTACAGATTTTATTAAATTATTGATGTTAGGGGTATTTGTATTTTGATTATTACGTGGTTCGCTTGGTTTTCTAAATCTTCTAAAAGCAGCTAACTCTTTTAATAATTTTCCAGGTTCAATAACAGTATTAGCATATTGTTTATCCTCACCACCTCTACCACGTACCCATATTTTTAATAATCTACCATCTGGACCAGAATTATTTTTATCATAAAATGTCAACATAGGAGTACGCTCCCCACCAGTCTTACTGCTTTCACCGGTACTATAATCACAAACAAGGTTAATTTGTTCTTTTTGAAATACTTTAGATAAGCCTTTATAGTTTAATAATCTATAATCTTGGTCACCATGTTTTTCAATAACATGCATTGTGTCGTCGTGACCAGTAGAATGGGCATCTGCTAAATTTGCTAATTTAGCAGCAATAAGGGCATCTCCATTAGGCGATGCTAATATTGATAATAACTGGTCATGTGCTTCCATATATGCTATTCTAGCTGCTGGTACAAATTGTTTTTCAATTCCAAAGTCTGTTGCGGATTTCATTATCTCTGCTTGCTTGCCTGATAAATCCACTCCTAAAGGGTTAAATAATTTAACAAGATTAGCATATACTTCTTGTGGATTATCACCTCGTCCTACCTGACCCATTAGACCATCTGATAATTTAACACTTAATTTTACTTGTTCATGCTTTCTAGTTGCATTCCCTTTTTTATCTAATACATTAATAGCCACATCCATTTTTTCACCGGCTTTACCTGCTAATAAAATACTGATATTGTCAGGTCTTTGATTTTTATAAAGCACATCGGCATATTGCTGAGCTAAGTCGCTATTGACATATTTTACCCAAGCAGCAATTTGATCTGTAAACGATGGACGAAATTTTGGGTCAGTAAATACTGATTGAACATCGGTTCTCATTTTGATAGATATTCTAATATGATCTGAAATTTTGCTATTACGATCATGGACTTCTGTCCCGACCTCGTCATCACCTTTTGGTTTAATTCCATCAATAATGCCCCATATCATTTCCTCATTAACAGGAGCAGTTAAATCCCCGCCGCGAGCTGTTAGTTTTGCATACATAGCAACGCCTAACAACGCTTCGGCTACTAGCCCTTTTACACTGGCACTAAATTTTGCAGTTTCGCCTTCTTTTGCTGCATAATGTTTAATCATACCGCCTTCGATAATATCTTGTTTACCTAAAAGTATAATTGAACTTTTATCCTCGCGGTCGAATTTAACTAAGAATAGAGGTGACTTCTGTTGACCCACTTCTATTACTTCGTCAGGATTTTCAATACCGGTATCTTCAATTGAGTCAAAGGGGCCTTTAACGAATACTTTTAATAAAACGTCAGAAGCGTCAAAGTCTTTTACTTTTGATTTTATATAAGATTCCAGAGCCTGACCTTTGGCTGCAGAACTTACTTTAAAAGGTGATCCTGGACCGTATTTGCTTTGAAGTACAGAAGCTTCTAATATAATTTCATGAAATCGCATAGTGATATTTATGCAATTTCTGGGAAGAGGCACTCCTGAATAAACACTCGCACATCATCCTCACTTAGGCCCAAACTAACCATAACTTTGGGAGTATGTGGGTTTTGTTTTTGATTTTGTGCATAATAATTCTGTCTATCACTAGTGTCAGTGGCAGTATGATTGGTTTCACCTACAGTGGCAAGGTAATGGTTAACGCCCGTACGAGCCATGGCCACAATTTGTTCCAACTCTTCCTCATCCTGTACATTACCTGCTGCTACCATACTGGGACTGAAAATACGCTGTGCCCACTCTGGCAACGCTCTAGGCTTGTGCCATGCCATTTTACTAACTTCATGCTGGAACCACTCTGTCATAGGATGAACGTCATCACTGGTTGGGCTGTAATCATAGAAACAGCCAGTGATCTTGTTTTTTCCTGCAATGACGTCAAAGCCAAAGATTGGGGCTGGATTATGCGTATGTGGAAACACACAACAATGCATCATCCATAAGCCCTTTTTCTCTCTAGCGTCTACTACGTCAACGTGAGCACGACGATAGGACTCACTACTCCATACACGATTAACCCAACCAGGTTGATTGAACCGCTCCATGCCTTTTTCAAACTGCTCAACGCCAGTTCTAGCAAAACTTTCCTCAAGAAGGTTCTGTACGGAAATAAGTGAATCCCAAACTTTACTCACCATTATACAAATCCTTCATCATTCTAATGGCCCATTCAAATGCCACACGAGCTTCGTCGCCCAAGTCATCTGTTAGTTCTGCACGAATAGCCACTTTAAGTTCAGCAGCATTATCAAATTCATAGAAATGTCCACTGCTGATAGCAGCAACTTGCTTCTTAATAATCAATCCACCATTAAGGTCGCCCATATGACGGCAGTATAAATGTGCCTTAATCAAATGTCTACGATCAACATCATTGATCAAGTCAACTAGATAGTTGTGGTAAGCAATGCTTTCTGGTAGCCAAACATACTTATGATCTGGTCCAGCCAATTCCATAAAGTCTTTATAGATAGCAGGCAATCTTTCAATGCCTTTTAGGTTGTCCATGTTACCAACCATTCTATTTCCAAACTCAATTGGGCCATAGACCAGTAACATTTGATATAGATAATTTGCGTAATCTTCTTTGCTAATTTTGCCACTTAATAGTAGTTTGGCAAATTTTGTAGTTTCTGCTTCGTGGTGCAGATCCTTAGTGATCTCTCGTAAACTCATTTATTCCTCTTCAAGTTTAATTTGTAGCGGAAAGCCTTGTGCCCTTGCCAAGTTAGTAGTTTCTACTGCTTTAATTTCCGCTATCTCGAATGTATATGTACCTGCAACACCACTACCGGTGTCGTGAATTTGAAGTGTAAGTTCTTGTGCAACTTCCATTGTGTGTTTATAAATTTCAATCAATACAGTAACAACAAACTCCATGGGAGTATGATTATCATTTAAAAAAATCACTTTCCATTTTTTAGGTTCAATGATTTTTTGTTTAATCTTTTCGTCTAGTTGAACTCGATCTTCTAGTTTAACATCATCGGACATGTTCATTTATCTCCAAAAGTGGGGAGGCTAACTATAGGGGAAGAAAGCCTCCCCTAATTATATTACTTAATTTCTACAATGTCAATCAAGCGTGGTTTCATATGATCCGGAACTACTCGTTCCAAATCAACACGAATCACGCCATCTTGAATTGAAGCACCCCGAACCAACATATACTCAGCCAAAGTAAACTGGCGAACAAAATCACGAGCACTGAGTCCGCGATGCATATACTGCACTTCATCAGCTTCGTCCTTGTTACGCTGTCCTTTGATTGTGAGTTGATCACCATCCACTTCCACAGTAATTTCATTCTTTTTAAAGCCGGCGACTGCTACTTCAATAGCATAGTGATCGTCGTCTTTTTTGACTACATTATATGGGGGATAGTTTGAACTAAGTTGATTGCCGAATCTAGTCTCGAATGTGTCAAACATACGATCAAATCCAACAAGTGCTCTGTTTAGAGCTTGGGTGTCAAAACGAGTCATTGCGTTCATGTTTTTTCTCCTTTTTAAGCAAGAACGGTTTGGGCAACACGCCCATTTTATGCAACCCCAACCGGGCGATGCACAAAACTATTTATGCTAGGCAAATTTTCTCCCTAGCTTTTTGCACATATTTTGAACTCCTATGGCCTGTCTTTTGGCATCCTCCAAAGCATTATGCTTGTTGGCCTGCGGCATTTCAGGATCCAATCCCAAGTCAAAAATAGTCCTAGTATCTCTCACATCCCAAAAATTCCATGGGAATGGTTTGTTAATCTTTCTAAAATAATACTCAAGAATCACAATATCAAAAGTAGCACCATGGCTCCAAAACCTATTTGAACCCATGCAAAACTTATAAAAGTCCTCTAATACACTTTGAATTGGTTCACGTCCATCTGGATTAAAAGCTTCATCTTGAGCAGTTTCATCCTGTTTGCTCCACCATTCCAAAGTGCCATTGTCAATGTAAGTGTCTAATGGTTCAAGACTTTCTAGTTCTATTCTACGATAAAATTCGTCATAGATTTTAGTGCTATTAGGGTCAAATGTCACTGCTCCTATGGTTAGGATAGCAGCATTAGGGGTAGTGGCCAGTGTTTCCAAGTCCACCATAAGATGTTTTGCCATAGTTGCCTACTGTAAAAACTGTATTATAACAGAGTTTTCGTGTTTAGTAAAGCTTCGGTGGTAATTGTTCTTTTTCTAATTTCTTCTTAAATCTGTTGATGGCAGCACCACGCTTACGCTTGCGCTCAGTGGTGGGTTTTTCGTAAAATTCTCTCTTACGTAGTTCGTCCAGTAAACCGCTTTCGTCAACTTTGTTTTTGAATCTTCTAAGGGCACGATTAATATCTTCGTATTCTTTTAAGATTATTTTATTGCCAAGAAACATGCTCATTCTTCTTCCTCTTCTTCTTGTTCATCTTCCTCATCCTCTTCTACTAGGATGAAAAATGGTATTGAATCAAAATCATAAATCCTATTTTTTGAAAGCAAACCATATGGAGTAACTTCGTCTTTGGTCATATAATAACTATCCGGAAATGTCAACATTAATGTGACAAAGCTTTTAGTTACTGCATCGCAATTATCTATATCTATCACAGTAATGTCTGACATCTTGTGTACACTTAATAACCAATCAATATCAGTTTCTTCAGTGCCAAATACAAATACATTTAGTTCACTAGGAAATTTTGCTATTTGTTTTTGAAAATGTTCTTTTAGTTCCAAACTTGGTTTTACCAATAACAAACTAGGAGTCATATTGTACAATTTGTCTGGCGGAGTAATTACGTTAATTTTTCCTAAATTCATAATGTCTTCTTCTTTTTTAATTCTTCCAACTCATCAATTTGCCATGGAAGACGATCAATTAAGCCCATTTTTTTCAATTTAAGTTGACGTTTAATTGTGTCCTCTTCATTGGCATCTTTCCATTTTTTTAGTTCTTCTTTCTGAAGTTGTTTGAGATAGGCTATTCTTTTGGATCTTTGATCTTCCACAAGAATAATTCTATCTTCCTTATCAGCGGCTACTTTTTTTTTTCGATCTGATCCTCTTCTGGAAGTTGACTCTTGTCTTTAATTGGTTCATCAACTACTGCTGTTAGTTCTATACTAGTAGGCAACCCTTTAAATGCCTCATCAGGTGTCACATACATAGTAGTATGATCCTCCGTCGATTCTGGAATATAAACTTGTGGAGGAACAGTTACCCATCCTTCTGGCTTTTCCCAAAAACTTTTGTCAGGAGTTAAGTATGTAGGCACTACAGGTTCTACTATTGGTTCCGGAATAGTGGCCGCTATGGGCTCTTCAACCTTGGGCTTTTTGCTAGGCCAACTTCCCTTGTAGTCAAACTTAGCTTTTTTAAAACTGGGCCTATATGGTTCCGGTTTCGGTGGAGGTTCTGGATCTGGAGTAGGGTCTGTACTAACTGGTTCCTCTGGTGGCGTATCTTTGGGATCTTCCTTGATCCATTGGAAACTCATTTGACTAGCCAGTAACAACAATACTGCCAATGGATCAAATACAAACACAATGGTCAAGATTACCCAAACTACAGATTTTTCTAGTAAGTTGGCATCAGGATTATCACCATATAATAATGCGGCTATGTATTTGATTGGCCCAACTTCTGCCTCGACCTTTCGAACTTCTGCCGCAATAGGTGCTCGCTCTTCATTTAGGCTAGCAATAAGTTTTTGGTTGGCTTCAATGTCCTTGGCCAACGCAGCTCGATCCTTTTGCTGACTTCGACGCACAGCATTGGATTTGTCGGCACCTTGTTCAGACGTTGAGCGACCCATGATTTGCTCAACAGCATCGTCCATTTGTTTAAGTTGCTTGCGGCTGGCTTCAATATTTTCTTTGGCTGTTTTAATTTTTTCATCATATACTGCTATTTTGGCAGCCACATCACCCGACACCAGGCCTTGATCACTATGGGCTTTGCTTAAAAAGCCAAAAATACCCATGCTGGTAATTAGCATGAGAACCACTACAGCCAAAGAAAGATAACTTTTTAGAGCTATAGGTGCTCTTTGCCAGTTAGCTTTAAGCCACCATGCGGTGACCAATTTACTAACTTCTAACACGGTGCCCATAATAACTATGGGCATGAACGCCGCCGCAAATATACTAGTCAATCCTAATACTGAATAGTATATAGCTATAGTGGATATCGATATTCCTGCAAAAAAAGTTAGTAGGGCTAGAATCATATAGAATTATTTATTAGAAAACATTCCATGCACGATTTCTTTCATTATAACAAGCCCAGGCTTCAAAATGGCGATCTTTTCTATCTGTGTAAAAGGAAGCATAAAAACGTCTACACAGTTCTCCATTCATCGTGGTTGTAACTACGATTTCCACGGTACCACGATTTCCACTTTGGTCATTATACCATTTGAGCTCTTCACCGTTTTCTAGATTATTCAATGCTGTATAAACAGCACCTTGCATCTTTTGTTTATCTACATCCGTAGCTCTGTCAAACATCTTGTTAAAGATGTTGTACAGTGTAATAACAGATTCGGTTGCACGATTTTGAGCGTGAACTGGCAGGGCACTACCTAAGGCGATCACCGTCAATAGTTTCCCAAGTACCATCGCGTTTTTGGCAAGCATACGTCATTCCTTCAATAATACGCCCACTGGGCAAAACATGTCGATATGGATTTTCAAAACATTTAGGGCTAATTCCCATGGCTCTAGTGGGAATTCGTTCAATAGGATCATCATTACAACTAACTGTTGTTTGACTATCTACTTTTTCGTTATTGCGAGTTTTAATCTCTTGACTGGTATAGCAGTATTGCCTAGCAGTTTTAGGAGCGGGTGTACTGGCACACCCGGAACCCAAAGAACTTACGACTAATACCACAGGAATTAGCCCAAGGTATTTCATTTTCCAGCCTTTGCTTCTTGAATAAGTTGATCAAACACAGCCTTAGGCATTTTAAGACGAACAAAAGTATAATGACGTCCTGCCATGGTAAACTGCCCCATCTCACGATTCAAATGCTCACGAATAGTAGTATTCTTTACAGCATAGGAAATGCGAGTCCGTGTGGTCTTTTTGTCATTGACAAAGTTAATCTCTGTCTCACTATTGACTTCGCTGTTAATACGCTTGGCAAAGTTATTCATAGCAATAGCATACATTTGCTCTTCGGCAGCCTGTGCAAAAACACTTTCTCCTGCGCCACAAGCATATGCATATTCTTTGGTCCACCAGAAATAACCTTCTGTACCACTTTGGGCACAGCTCACATACCAATCTGGTTGAGCATACGTCTTACGCTCTTCAATTGTTTGCATACTGGAGCAGGCTGTAAGGCTTGCAATAATAGGAATAAGTAGTGCTCGTTTCATTGTGAAACCTCCTGAACAGTTTTACTGGCTTCTTTAGCCACTTCAGTTACTAATGACTTACCTTGATTGCTTGCAAATGTTACAAAGCTGGCAAAGGTATTGATAACAAAGGTAGGAGCCAAAACAATAATAGCACCTATCAAAATCCACTTACTCATCTATTCCTCTCTGTGTGTCATAGCAAAGTCGCTATAGTGTTATTATAGTATCACCTAGCGACTTTGTCAACACTTTTTGAGTAATAGATTACTCCTTGTCAAATTGATCCACGATCCCGGGGTTATCCTTTAACAAGGCAATCAATGCATGGGTGAAAATAGTAACCTGCTCTTCACTCATTTTCACTCCATATGCCTTTTCCAAAATATGTACAGTTTCATGCCAACGAGCAATCATTTTGGTTTGGGGGGTCATATTTTGATGAATCCAAATTTCCTGTGTATTAAAATTTGCCAATCCAATATGCCCGCCCATTTCCTCGGCAGTTTTAGTGAGTATTTTATAAGTAATACCCGATACTTTAATATCCATCTTGATCCTTTATTATTTGAAGATGATTAAGGCCATTAAACCGGCCTGAACGAAGAATCCAAACCCAATTGTAATAATATTGAGCAGGTCTTTGGCAATGACACTACGCACAAAGAACATGAACAAGCCCAACCAAAGTAGACCGACCATGTCCACGGGCGGCATCTTCTCAGTTAAGCCAGTCAATACTGCTACTAGGGTAGGAATAGTGGCCATATGAATAAGGATCACACCAACCCAACCCAAAGTTTCTGCGCTGGCATGACCAATTCCATTGACCACACTATCCCGCATTCGTTTTAAATTTACCAATTCACGTAGAATTCCAAAATTCATATTAACTCCTTATTGATAAAAAACATGACCACCGATGGTGGCTATTTTTTTACGATCCCACCCTGGCTTGAGACTTTTGGCATGAAAGTATAGAGCATTATTCAAACTGGGCAGTCTAAACCCCTCTAATAAGACTTGTCGTGCTACTATCTCACTTTCCTTATAGGCTGCGGTATTTTTTGGGGTTCTAGCACTGGGTGCTGTACAATACCAACTAAATTGGCATAGAACCTTTTCATATACCACGTTCTTTTGGTAAATGACCTTGCATAGGTCACGTGGAAATTGACCACTTTCACTGCGATTAATAGTGACCTGTGCCACAGCCACTTTGCCTTCAAATGGCTCACCACCTGCTTCGTAGTAAATGTTTTTGGCTAGACACTCTAATTGTTTATTACGCACATCGGCAGTAATAGACGTCATTTTGATATTGATTTCTTTTGGACTGTTAAGTTTATACATGATAGCGTTATAGCCAATCCATGCAACAACTGCCAATCCTAATGCAACCAATAAGATTTTTATGATGCGTATCATTTTTTTCTCCTTTACGCGGGATTATAAGAATACTAGCGACGCATATGAGCGATGTCCCTTGCTTCATCATCGGTGAAAATAGGAACTGCGTTGCTCTTATGCATAGTACCAATACCCTTAATCTTTGAACCGGTATAGACTTTTTCAGGCTGTTTAAGCGCTGAACCCGTGTCTACACCATTGTTGAGGCTGGGAATATGGGGGTTCTCCATACCTCTGTAATATGTTGGCGCTGGCTTGAATGCAGGAGCCGTGAGCGCACGATTACGCTTTTTGTCCTCTGCTTCGACATTCCATTTCTTTTGGAGTTCTTTCCAGCTTTCATCCAACTCTCTCGCTTTCCTTGCCTCATCGGCATTTTTAAACTTGTGTTTGCCCTTACGCTTACCCGTAGTGCTAAGCCAAGGCCCTTCTAAATGCATACTCATAATTTTCACCAAAAGTAAAAAACACAAGCTATAGTATATAGTCTAAATTAGTCAGTGTCTACCACTTTGAAAGATTGCCCGCTAGTAGGGTCAAAATGTCCTCAAGATCCATGTCTTTGAATGTTGGGCCAAGATCATATAGCTTATCATCCTCCGACCCTGACCCTTCTATCCCTAAAAATGATACCAATTCACTAAAACAAATGGGCTCATCACGCATATGACTAACCCATATGCAAGTAATAAAGGCACAGCTCATAACTTTTTCGTCGTCATAAACTTGGTTTTCCTCACACCATTCTATAGTTCGTGTTAGATAGTAGTCAATATCTTCAAGACGGCTTTCTAGCTTGTTGATCCAATCTTGAGTGTTTTCTCTAGTCCAAGGCTTCATATGCTGAAGCTTTCACCGCATCCACAGCGGCCCTTTTCATTGGGATTGTTGAACTCAAATCCAGAGTTAAGTCCTTTTGTGACCCAATCCATTTCCAAACCTTTAAGATATACAGCGTGTTTTGGATCCATATAGACATGAACACCATTACAGTCATATATAGCTAGCGTTTCATCAACTAGATCTATAAATTCTAATGTATAGCTCATACCGGAGCATCCATTAGTTCTTACACCCAGTTTAATACCGAGGCCTTTGCCTCTATGCTGTAGTAGCTCTTGAACTCTTGTTACTGCCTTTTCAGTTAAGGTCAGCATGTTTTTTCTTATAGTCATCAATAGCAGACTTGATAGCATCTTCTGCTAATATACTACAGTGTATTTTAACTGGTGGCAATGCCAGTTCCTGTGCTATATCAGTATTACGAATAGTACCAGCTTCATCTAATGTTTTGCCTTTGACCCATTCAGTAACTAGACTGCTACTAGCAATAGCACTACCACATCCGTATGTTTTAAATTTGGCATCTGTTATAACGCCATCTTCCACACGAATTTGTAGCTTCATTACATCGCCACAAGCAGGTGCTCCTACAAGTCCTGTACCCACATTAGTGTCTTCAGGATCCATTTTACCCACATTGCGTGGGTTTTCATAGTGATCGATTACCTGTGTTGAGTATGCCACATTAACCTTTTAAACTTTCCAAATCAAGTTCTTTCCAACTTAGGGAATCTTCATCCCACATATATCTTTTTAAATTAGTTACATCTTGTCCCGGCTGTGGAATTTCTCCAGGATAAGGAACAGGAGCACTCCAAGCTAAAGTTTCTTCATCAAAAGTCCAACTTGGGTAAGGCTGCATTGCACGATAATGTTCAATCTTAGCCTGTTTTTCTTCAGCTGTCATGGGTCTAACTTTCCAAACATCTTTAACTTTGTTTGGACCATCAAATTCATAAGTAACCCCTTCATTTACTTCAAAAACACCAATAGCAGGCTGCGGAATTCTTTCAAAAGGAATGTACTTGTCATGATCATTTAGTGCAATATCAGGAAACACTTGAATAAGATTTGATTCAAAAATTGGATGATTGATAATTTGTCCATCCACTACTTCAATATATAAATTTTCCATAATTTTCCTATTATTGTTTAATCAATACTTCTTGGGTAACACCATTGATAATCATTGTTTGTTGCACATAAGTTACACCGTCAATAATTACAGTATTTGGTTGTTGAATATAAACTGGAGGTTGTTGAATAACAACAGGGGCTGGTCTGGTCAGTCCATACACAACTGCACCGCCTATTACCGCAGGTGCCACCCACCCCCAGTTTGAATGTCTATGCTGATAATGATCGAAATGACGCATACCATGATGATGCTGCGCCATTACCGGCATGGCGAAAGCTAATAAACTTGTAAATAATATTTTTTTCATTTTATCCTCCTTAGTCTAAAATGAATATATCATATATTTATTTTACTTTCTTTGCAAGCTTGGTTACAGAAGCTTTGGATGTTTCTGTTACTGGTGCTGTCTTGAAGGCTGCTTTGGCCAAAGGCTTGGCTGCTGGTTTAGCTTCACCACCTTCTTTACGAGCATTCTTAACTTCGGTGACGTCCTTACGAACTTCCTTGCACAACTTGGCCATTTCTTGTAGGCTCTTACGAATACGGGTGCCAGCTGCTGCTACGCCTTTAACGTAAAACTTCTCGAAGTCACCTTCCATTGTGTCTGCAATTGCTTTGAATTCTACGAATCTGTTATCTGCCATAATATTTCTCCTTGTTAATAATTTAGCATGTTTATGTGTTGTAGCCCTTATTATTGGCTATTAGTGAGTATCAAAAAAGAACATGTGCCACATTCTACAATTTTCGATATTGTCTCCAAAATATTCCATAGCAGCATGAATTAGCCCGCCATCATAGATTACTAGTCTATTAAACACGTTACCTACAATGTCCACATCTTCATATAATGTACCATCTAAGAAAGTGATCTGATTAAAACAATCCATGATCCTAGGATCACTGCAATGTCTTACACGATTTTTCTTGTAACCGGCCATTCTAGTGCCTGCTTGGAATGGTGCATCAGGAGTGAGATAGATTAATCCAGCCCAACGTTGAAAATCAGTGTGCCAAGTTGTTGACTCGCCTGCTACATTGTGCTGGAAACGCCCATTCATTCCGTGACTTTCCCAATTGGAAATTTTTAGTCCCATGATTTCTTCAAATTTTTCTTTGAGACCAGGAAAGAAAAATTGTTTGCGAGTACGCTTGCCTATGTATCCAGGATCATCATAATAGTCCTGTCGCATGGCAAACTCACGTACTGAATAAGGATCATCATAGAAATCATCAACGATCCAAATACGTTTTTTAGCCTGCGCTCCTAGTGTAATAGCTGGCATGTGCTCAAAATCAAACTTAAATGGTTGATAGTTAGCTTCAGCACCTTCTGGGAACGTAGGACTAAAATATTCAAACAAATGCGGTGTATCATAAATCATTCTTGGAACACTACCTGTGTTATAAGGCCTTAAGTGATGACCCCTTACAGCCACAGGATCTTGGCATCCGTCTAATGGCACATAATTAGCCATGTACTTTTGTCTAAGTTCATGCCCTAATTTACTGTGTTCACAATAGAAATGGCTATCAATGTAAGTTTGCCATTTTCTATCATTACTGCCCATCCATTGGAATTTCCAACCAGCATCTTGAATTAAATTATTATCTTGTAAGTATAAACTAGGCACATCGACCCAAGTCCAACGTCCATCTCTAGTCTTTTCCCTACGGAAATCACTTACACTATGTACTCTAAAGTGTTCACTGCGACACACATATCCTTGACGATTTTGTACTATTTCGCCAGTGGCAGCACTTTGTAGTATCCAATTGATATGCCCGCTTAGATGTGCTAGTGGCAGTCTAATACAATGTGTAGGAGTGCCTAAACTAATGGAAGTATAGTAATCGATAAATCCAAGGTTAGGTACTTCATCTATGTGATTGGCAAACACTACGGCATTAGGAGATACTGATTTACCTAAAATATCAAATAATGCATCATATCGCTCTTCCATTGTTTTGCCATACTTGGGCAAATCATTTTGACGAACTTGAACTATTTTAATTTTATCTTTGGGAATGCCCAACTCGTCTAGGTCACGCTCTAAGCTAAATTCTCTTGGATTGCCCGATAACGTGTAATCTGCCTCTGAAATTACAAATTCATTAAATTTATCATATAGATATTTGAGACGGAACTCTAGTAATTCACGTTCTCCTTGATAAGTAAAACAATTGATTAGTTTATCTGCCACTGACATTCCTTTGTTGTATATGCTTATTTAAGCCTATAAAGCAAGGTGTGAAAATTTTCAGTTGATTATGACGTCTGCAGACCCGGAAGTAATTGCTCCGCCGTCTGTGGAGTCTCCAATTCGAGCAACAGCAACTCCGCCTACAAATACATTAGGCGAACCTGCATTGATTACTGCGGGATGTAGAATACAGTATTTTCCCACTTTGATAGTATGTGGTGCTGTAGGATTTCCCACGCACTCTATAGGAATACCGTTTGCAAATACTCCAGCACCAGCGCCTGTTGCACCAGTTATTGTGGTTGTTGCGCTACAATCATGACCAGTTGTTGTTGAATCGCCCTCTCTTGCTACACCTGGCATTAATATAATCTCCAATCATTACTTCTACTTGGTATTGTTCTAAAAGTATTTACTGTTGCTTTATACAAAATATTATCAAAATTTACAACATCATTTATCGAATAATGAACCGCAGAACTCCAAAGTCCTTTATAAACACCTACAATACCTTGTATACCTTGTATACCTTGTATACCTTGTATACCTTGTATACCTTGTATACCCTGCACACCTTGTACACCTTGTACACCTTGTACACCTTGTACACCTTGTACACCTTGTACACCTTGTACACCTTGTACACCTTGTACACCCTGCACACCTTGTACACCTTGAATACCCTGTACGCCTTGAATACCCTGTACGCCTTGTACACCTTGTACACCCTGTACACTCTGAATCTGACTTATAGTTGGTAAATTGTTATAAGACTCGATTGCTTGTTGAACACTGCTACCAATAGCTTGAATAGATTCAACTGCCGAATGAGTATATAGATACTCATAAGAATTTTTAATTCCATTTGTTCGAAAATGTGCTAAGGATTCAGCAATACTTTCTAAAGCTGTTGCTATTCTTCCTATGTCAGTAGTATATTCAGCCATTAATCTGCTTTACCACACTTTTTACGTTTGTCTGTAGTTAACTGACCAAAATTTACTGGCCATTCTTTACCTGGAGATAATTCTACGGCACCTTTAGGAAACCCAAATTTTACATCAGCTGCTGATTCAATTTGACTAATAGGCATTCTGAACTTGGTAAGATCATTGCCTAAATTAGGGTATGGAGGAACATGTGGGAAAGCCCATCCAGCAACTTCTTTAGTTGAGTTATTAACTACAATTTTATAGAATCCATGTGGAACAACAATATTTTTACCAATTTTTTTATCGTTATTGTCGTATACTGCACCTACATATATGGTATAACTACTGTTTAATTGCACAGACCATCCACGAACTGAAGTTTCTAATAATTTCCATATGCCTCTATTCAAAGAACCAGCCTGTGGATACATATTGGTCATTAGGAAACTTTCATATTCTACCTGTTGATCCCAACTGAGATCGCCATCCGGAACAGCATGTCCTTTATCATAGCCCGTGCCTACATAATCATCTGGTGTTGGGCCGCCAGGCACACTGGCATCAGCTACAAAAGCATTAGTACGTTCAACACAACCTAATGCATTTTTTGGTTCTAATGTGTAACTAACATACTTAGGTATTTTAGCTGCTGCATCATAAGCACTCAAATAAGCTTGACGACAAATTGGAGTTAGTTGACTTTTTGTAGAGGCAAAACCATATGGACTATGTTGTTCGCATTGCTGCACAGGTAATACTGGTCGTTGAGTCCATGCGTGAGCGGTGCTGACCACTGTCATTGCTAGTAAAAAAAATGCTGATTTTATTAAAGTTTTCATAGACGACCTACCATTGCTTCTACCATGCCATATTCACCATCAAATGATTCTAGGCTTTTGCCAATGATAGAACCAATTTTAGGATTGTCAGTGGCTTTGGCGTATCCATCCCTTGCTGACACTAAAAAGTCACCTTTATTTACCTTGCCCTTAACTCTCACTGGAGTTCTTCCTTGCAGAGCAATTGCTACTACATGTTTCCCCTCACACTCACTGTTCATTAAATATGCTGGATTTTGTGACACTACACCAGCAAGACGTTGAGTATCCTCATCAGCTATGGTGACTTCTTCATCACCGCCGATCATTAATACAATACCATAATCATATTGTTGATCAGATACATAATTTTCTGCCAAGTCAGCATAACGTGCTGTTGTAGCTGTACCAGTCATAACACCAGCACTAAAGTTGCCACTGGCATCACGAAGCACAATTTGATTAGCAGTATTTGCACTAGTAGCTGTGATTGTTGCAGAGTTTGCCTGACTGGTAATTGAACCAGCACTGGTTGCATAATTTACTGATTGGCTACCAATATTATTTGATGTTATAACTTCTCTCCAAGCCGACCATGCTCCAGAATCATTATCACGTTTGCTACGAACATATACACCTGCATCAGCACCATCTGTTCCACTCCAGCCAACTAATAGTTGTCCCGCACCGGCTCCATACATATGAAGTAAATTTCCATATGTTGTGGGATAACCATTGTTATAAACTTCATAAAGATTTAATCCAGTAGATCCGCGAGTAGTGCCTGGTGCTGTATTTGTGTAAGCCCCTTGACTATTAATTTTTGTAGCTGTGGCAGAGTTTCCTGAACAGCTACTTGCTGTGGTTGCTGTGGCAGCATTACCTGTACAACTACCTGAACTACCCGAGGTATTTTGATTTAATGTAGGAAAAGTACAATTGGCTAAATTACCACTTGCTGGTGTACCTAATGCTCCACCATTGTATAACAAAGTGCCTGATGTTGGTAATGTTAATGTGGTTGCACCACCTGTGGTTAGTACAACAGAATGTCCGCCGCTGAGTGCCAAAGACGAACTGGATGCACCTAAATTACTAATAGAGTTGGCGTTTGCATCTAATCCACTCTTTACTGAAAAACTCTTTTTGGTTGCCGGCATTTGATTCCCTTTTCCTCAAATTTTAAGCTATTTAAACTGCTACTGCTTTAATGGCTACTTTAAATACTGTTGGTGTTCCTACTGATGCAGTTACTGGACTAGCTAATAATCTAAGATTACCTCCAGATATATCCATATCAAATGTAGCCAAACTAGCTGATGAATATATTTCGCCATATTGAGTCATATATACTGCGGTGCCATCATGTATGGCTAAAATTTTGGTTAAATGATAGCTAGTACTATAAGTAATCGAAACTAAAAATTCCACACTTCTATATGTGGCGCTGGCCACTGAAGCAATTACTTGATTGGTTCCTGTGGTAGTTGCACTAAGTGTAGCAGTATCTTCTAATAATAAGCTGTCAATAGTAATAGCAGATGTAGCAAGTGTACCAGTAATTGTTGGACTTGCAGCTAACACAACTGCTCCTGTACCAGTTACTGCACTTACTTGTGTGCCATTAATTTGTAATACATTACCAGCACTGCCTGTATCAAATGTTTTGTTAGTAAATGTATCAGTAGTAGCTTTACCAACCAATGTGTCAGTGCTTGTTGGCAATGTTAATGTGCCAGTATTACTGATTGTACTAATAACTGGACTTGTTAGTGTTTTGTTAGTCAAAGTTTGAGATGTTGTTTTATCAACTGTAGTAGCAGTGTCTATGGAAATGGTAACTGCTGCTGATCCATTGTAAGTGGAACTGGTTCCACTTAGGCCAGTACCAATAGTCAATGCTGCGGTTGCTGTTGCAGATACAGTTACACTTCCTCCCAAACTAACTGGTTGGCCGTTAATGTTAATACTACTATTAGTTAATTTTGCATTTGCAATCGATCCAGCTAACATAGTATTGGTAACAGTGCCAGTATCACCAGTTGTTACAACCGTACCGGTTACAGCAGGTAATGTTATTGTGGTAGTTCCTGCTATTGCTGTAGCTAATAAGGTAGTTGTTCCACTGGTCGATCCATTAAACTTAGCACCTGTACCTGTGATAGTTGGACTGGTTAATGATTTATTTGTAAATGTTTCTGTTTCAGCTAATGTGGCCAATGTGCCTGTTGTTGGCAATGTTACTGAAGTATTAGCAGTAGCAGTAAATGTCTGAGTAAATGCACCAGCGTGTGATACGTTACCTGCTAGAGTTAATGTACTAGCACCGTTGTTTACACCAGTGCCGCCATAAGTTCCTGTAATTACAGTACCCTGCCAAACACCAGTACCAATTGTACCTACTGACGTCAAGCTTGATCCAGTTACTCCTGAACCCAATGTGGTTGCATTTAATACACTAGTGTTATTGATTTTAAATGACTTGCCAGAAGCTATGTTCCAATGTTCACTGCTGGTCCAATTAGTATTGGTACTATCCCAAATAATAGTTTTATCTGTAGCACCTTTAAGTGTAATACCACCACCATTGGCAGTAGTATCTGTTGCACCGGATATATTTAAAATTGCTGCTGCTGCTGAACCAGAGCCCGTTAATGCTTGGCTTAATGTAATCTGTGTTGCGCTATCAACCGATAAAACTGTTGTACTTGCTGGTAGCGTAACTGTTCCTGCACTACTTAAACTAGTAACTGACGAACCAGGAATAATATTTGCTGTACTGGCTAGGCTTGTAACAACGGCGGATCCAGCTGCTATAGTACCTGTTACACTTACTGCTGCAACTGAACCTAAATCTAAATTTTTATCATCAACAGACAATACATTCGTGTTGAATGTTGTAGTAGTACCATTAACTGTTAAATTTCCTGTAACTACCGCATTGCCAGCTACACTTAAATCAGCATTGACTGTTGTGGTACCGCCATTAGCACTGCCTAGATTTATGTTAGAAGTAGAACCTGATGCTCCCCCTGTACCAATATTAACTGTTTTAGTTACTCCACTGGCATTTACACCATTTGAAATATTCGTAGTACTGGCTGATGTTCCGGTGTATCCCACAGTCAATGCTGTCGAACTAGCAAAAGCTCCAAATGTAGCACCGCCGTCTATAGAAGTGGTAAAAGTAGGACTAGTTCCAAATACCACTACACCAGTACCAGTTTCATCACTGAGCACACCGGCTAATTCACTACTACTTGTTGCAGAAAACGCACTTAATTTATTGGCCGTATAAGCCACTGTGCCACCGCCACCAAATGCCACACTGCTTGCGTCAGTTCCAGTGAATGTTAATGTATTGTTGGCTGTTAGAGTTTTGCCATCTGCAATGGTCAATGTTGAACCAGTAGCTGGTGCTGTTATTGTAACCCTATTGATTGTTGTAGCAGTGGCAGCTCC
>Ga0209401_1000195_pt1 | contig 41395 bp, 37 predicted proteins | sample M_140807_MF_Meta_FD_187318 | JGI IMG/M metagenome (GOLD analysis project Ga0209401, IMG submission 187318) | Freshwater microbial communities from Lake Montjoie, Canada to study carbon cycling - M_140807_MF_MetaG (SPAdes) (version 2) | ecosystem: Environmental > Aquatic > Freshwater > Lake... | reverse complement strand
AGTGTTTTGTCCTGCTCTATGACCTGGCTGAACCCAATTTTGGTAGAACCATTTAATACGCTCTAATAAATCTAATGAACTTTCTGTTCTTAGAATAGAACCTTCTGGCGCTTTTTGAGGAACAGATATTACTGCCGTATCATGTGGTCTGAAAAACTCATCTTCTAATAACTCTGGATGATTAATTAATAAATGCGTATATAACGATTCATTCTTACCAACGCGCATTCTTCTAATATAATAATCATTGTGCCAAGCATGGATTCCTGATGAAGTACCTAATACTAATGAAGAAGTTCCTGATGGTTTGATTGTGGTTGCTCTTGCTGCTTTATTGATTCCAATTAAATTAGCTACGCGTGCATTTTCTTCCATCACTATTTTAGCAGCTTCTTTCATATCATATTGTTGGGCTTTACCAGAACCTACTCCTGTAATACCTACTCCAATCAAAGCTTCTTTTTCTGTCGTTCTTTGCCATACCGGTCTTAAGTAATGGAAATCTGTATATCCTGCTTGTAATGTCCCAATAAATGCTGCTACTTTAACGCGTTCATTTAAATCTTCTTGAGATTCAATATTACTTACGTTAACTTCACATAAATTACAGAATTGGAATGGTCTTAATGCTATTTCGCAACAAGGATTCGTTCCCCAATCTTTATCGTTATTTAAATAAATTCCAGGCTCACCTGCTCCGGAAGCTTTAATTTTATCCCATAATGACATAAAGAATTCTTTAGTAACTTTATTACGTAATAAAACTGCTGAATTATTAGCTCTTCCTCTTTGTGGATTAAGTTCCCACCAATTGCCTGTTTTAGACGAAATCATTTCATCGTCATCAGCGCTAAATAATGAAATTAAAGCAGCTCTTCTAATACCACCTGCTAATACTGCATCTGCAATATGACAAACAATATCATGAGTCTCAATAGAAGATAATTTAGACCCGTCTACTTTGCTATCTAAAATGCCTTGAATCTTAACGATACATTCTTTTAATGGTTGAGGTCCCGGTGCTTTACCTCCTGATGTAACCAACATTGCTCCTTTTGGTCTGATGTCAGAAAAATCAAATAAAATATTAGAACCGCCTTCAAAATAAGATTTCATTAATACTTTAATTGCATCTGCCCAACCTTCAATTGAATCACCAATTAAAAATCTTCTGTGCTTATCTTTTTTGGGCGTTCTTATCTCAGGTAATTTATCTACGTGATGTTTTTGAACTGAATAACCAACTCCGGTACCACCTAATAATAAAAACATAGTTTCGCCAAAAGCTCTATAATCATCTATTGGAAGATAAGCGCAATTGTAAACTCTGTTTGGTGATAACTCTATGGATTTGCCTCCAAATTGTAAACTTCTCATTGATGGAAGCACTTTTCTATCCAATACCATTTGATATGCAAGATTAATTTCTTCTTCCATACTAGGATATTTTTTGATGTGCATTTCCTTGTTTCGGGTAACGATTTCTTCCCATTTTTCTCTTCTTTGAATATCTTGTTGATATTTCGCGTACTTGCTGTAGACTGTAATGTCAGAGAGTATCTTGTTTGATATGTCCATTGTTTTGTTGTTAGTTAGTTTTTAATTTTTTGTGAAAAGGAGTATTCCATAACGACCCTTATTTGGGTATTTATAATTATTGTTTACTTATGGTTTTATCCCATAGAATCTCCTAAAAGTTCAGAATATTTATTAGCTAAAGATTTTCGTGTTACTGTATCTTCATCCATATCTGTTCTTGTCTCTCTTCCCTTAATAGAAGTTTCTTGATACATATCAATTCTTCCATTAGACATATTAAGTTTTGTTGGCAAAGTTAATCCGTCAGGCCCAAATCTATTTTTAATAAAATGGACTCTTCCTGTTCCGGCTATCTTATCTGTCGTCTTTCTTGCTAATGAAATAATAACATCGCCAATCATAATCTTACTAAATGAAGAAGCTACTTGATCTGATGTAATAATGTCTGATTCAACTGAACTTCTATTTGCTTGAGATGCTGTAACTAATGGTATTTGATATTCACCTGCTAATCCTCTTAAATCTTCGTATGTAGTTTCTAGCTCTTCATGAAGCTTCTCTTTTGATTTAGCTGATCTTAATAAATCTGCATAATCTACAATAACGATATCTGGTTTTATTCCTTGCATTAGCATTTTATCTAAATGCGCCTTTAAGGTTGTTACCGATGCGGTTTTTGTTGGAAAATACTTTAATATTAATTGACCTGTCAATTTTCCTAATTCATGCTCTACCTCATCTAAGTTATATTTTAAGTTCGCAGTAGCTATTCCTGTAACTACCGAATCATATCTTTGAGCTACATAAGGCTCTGATAATTCCATAGTATAATGTACTACTGTCTTACCTTGTCTTAATAAATGAGCTCCAACATTAATCATTGCAGTCGATTTACCTGCTCCGGGTCCTGCTACAAATATAATAAGCTCTCCTTTACCAATACCGCCATCAACTAATTCATTAAAAGCAGTCCAAGGAGTTGCAATAGTTTTTCTGGCAGATTCTTCATATCTTTGCTTAATATCTTTTAAGTAATCCATTCCAATATCTTGATTGGCTCCTGCTTTCATAGCATTATCAATCTTTTTCTTAATATTGTCATATTCTCCAGATTGTAATAATTCTACTGATTCAATAATAGCAGTCTTAATACATTGGTTCTTACAGAAATTAATACATTCGGATTTAACAAACTCTAAATCCTCAGCTTCAACATATCTTAATATATCTTTTAAAGATTCTACAATAGACATTTTTAAAGGTTCATTAGTTAATTCTAAGGCCTTTACTTTAAATACTTCTAAGGTTGGGACTGTCTTATACTCTGGAAAATATTTCATTATTACATTTACAATCCAGGTATTGGCTTCAGAATCAAAATATTCAGGAATAAGTATATCATATATCTGTTGAAGAAATAACTTATCCTTTAATAATGCTGCTATAATTTTTAATTGAAAGGTTTTTCCGTATTGAGTAAATTTGTCTTGATTCATACTTTAATATATAATTTTATTTTCTAAAGATCAAGAGTTATTATTAGTTCCTAGCGCAAATAAATTTAGTTGACTGAAATAATTTAAAAAAGCTACAGGATCTTTAATATAAGTGTAGCCCTTATCTAATGTTAAAATTTGTAAGAATTCATTTTTATTGATTGTAGATACAGAATCTCTAAACTTATCTTGCAAAAATAATTTATGCGTTCCTGATATATCAACATCATGTAACTGCATTAACTTATAGTTTCGTATAATTGCCTCTTTATGGTCTAAAATCTTCTTGTATACTTTATTATCAGTATTGGCTTCGCAATAATCTAAAAACTCTTGCAAACCAACAATCCTATTTTCTTGGAGTATAGCCAGTTTTTCTGCGGTCTTAGGCCCGATTCCTGGTATGCCGGGTATATTGTCGGATGAGTCTCCTATAAAGACCTTATACAAATGATAATTCTCTGCAGGAACTCCAAATCTTTCTTTCATTTCCGGCAGTTTATACATCTTTTTCTCAACGGGTCTGTATACTGATACTTTATCGTTTATTAGTTGTAAGAAATCCTTATCATCTGAAACCAATATAATATTATTACTTACCTTAGGCAATACTGATGTCGTTAAATATGATACCATATCATCTGCTTCAATATGATCTAAAGAAACTACCAATACTGGTAAGCATCTTAAGTATTGAACTAATCGCATAAATTGATGTTGCATTGATTTTGCTTCATCTTCCGCGTCTTCAAATATTTCAGCCCTATTAAATGATTTAGGGTTTAATCTATTTCCTTTATAGTCGCTGAAAATATCTCTTCTTTTTTGCGAACCGCCTTTACCATCAAAGGTAATAATTACCCGGGTAGGTTTAAAAGTCTTAATATAAGAGCCCAAAGATCTCAAGAATCCTAATGATCCTCCTAAGTGCTCTCCATTTTCATTTAAACTTGGATTTGCCATGAAACAGCGAAGATAAAAATTAGTGCCGTCAATTAACATAATCCTAGAATTAATATTAACTGAATCGGCACTATCTTTTTCTTGCTGAATTTCTTTTAATAATTCGATATATTTATTCAGCATACATAACTTTTTTTAGTTCATTGGGTATTGATGAAGCTCTTCTGGCTTCTTGTCTGTATCTTCTGATATAACACATTCTGTAGTCATAATCATTGATGCAGCACTTGCAGCATTTTGTAAAGCAACTCTTGTTACTTTGGTAGGGTCAATAATACCTGCTTCGTACATATTAACATATTCATTAGTTTTAGCATTATAGCCAGAATCTGTATCCATACTTATAATCTTATCATAAATAACATCTGGTTTACCACCACCATTAGAAATAATAGTACGGAATGGTTCTCCAATTGCTTTCTTAATAATACGAATACCTAATCTTTCATCTTCATTAAGATCTAAATTATTATCTAATAATGTATCTAGCTCTTTTATTGATCTGATTAAAGCTACTCCACCACCTGGGACAATTCCTTCTTCTATTGCTGCGCGGGTAGCTGCTAAAGCATCATCTACACGATCTTTCTTTTCTTTCATTTCTAATTCAGTAACCGCGCCAATATAAAGAATTGCAACACCGCCAGCTAATTTAGCTAATCGCTCTTGTAATTTTTCTTTATCGTAATCACTTTTACAATTATCGATCTGAACTTTAATTTCTTTTATTCTAGTAATGATAGCTTCTTTATCTCCAAATCCGTTAACAATAGTAGTAGTGTCTTTATCAACAATAACTTTTTCTGCTCTTCCAAGCATATCAATAGTAGCAGTTTCTAATTTAAAGCCTCTTTCTTCACTAATTACAGTCCCTCCTGTCAAGATAGCAATATCCTCTAACATTGCTTTTTTCTTTTCACCAAAGCCCGGAGCTTTAACAGCTGCAATTTGAAATACTCCTCTAGCTTTATTTACGACTAACGTAGCTAATGCTTCACCATCAACATCTTCAGCAATAATTACTAAAGGTTGTCTGGTCTTCATTACTTGTTCTAAGATAGGCAATAAATCTTTCATATTACTTACCCTCTTATCATAAATTAAAATATAAGGAGACTCTAATACTGCATCACCCTTTTCAGGATTAGTAATAAAATAAGGAGATAAATAACCTCTATCAAATTGCATACCTTCAACAACCTTTACTTCTGTATCAGTTCCTTTAGCTTCTTCGACTGTAATTACTCCTTCTTTACCAACCTTTGCCATTGCATTAGCAATTAAGATACCAATTACTTCATCGTTATTAGCACTAATGGTTGCTACTTGCTGAATCTTGTTATTATCGTCGCCTACTTTTTGTGATTGATCCTTTAAGCTTTGAACTACTGTATCCACTGCTTTATCAATACCACGTTTTAAATCCATTGGATTGGCACCTGCTGCTACATTCTTTAATCCAAGAAAGATAATTTCTGATGCTAATACTGTTGCGGTGGTTGTTCCATCTCCAGCAATATTAGCTGTATTAGAGGCAACCTCTTTAATCATTTGGGCACCCATATTTTCCATTGGGTCTTTTAATTCGATTTCCTTTGCGACAGAAACTCCATCCTTAGTTATAGACGGTGCTCCAAACTTCTTACCAATAACCACATTACGGCCTTTCGGCCCTAATGTAACGGCTACTGCTTGACTAAGTTTTTTAACTCCCGTATATAATCTTTGACGTGAATCGTCACCGAAATATATGCTTTTACTCATAACTTATTGTTTTTTGTGTTGTTTAAAAATCGTCTCCACCATCGGGACTTGTAACTAATTGTAATTCTTCATCTGGATTAGAAGGATCATACTTCATAATATATTCGCTGCAAAGTCTTTCATATACCTGTTTCTTTAATGCAGGATTTTCTTTGAGCTTCGTCAATATATTAGCAGATGTAAAGATTACTTCTTCTCCAGTTTCTTGATCTACATAATCATAATATGCTCCGCGCTTCTTAACTAACTTATGCTTTACTAATTCGTCAATCCAACTTGGCGCTGAATCAATACCCGAATCAAAATAAATATCATATTCTACTTCTCTACTCGGTGGTCCTAAACGATTCTTTTTAAGTTTTAATTTTGTTCTTGCTCCTACTACCGTTCCGTCTGACTTTTTAATCATACCTAAATTGTAAAGTTGCAATCTCACAGAAGCATGGAAACCAACTGCCTTTCCTCCTGATGTTTGAGTCTTTTCTCCAAAGCCCATAACTCCAACTTTATCACGTAATTGATTAGTTAAAATTAAGCAGATCTTTTGACGACCAATCATATTAGTAATCTTACGCATTGCTTTTGATAATACAATAGCTTTGGTAGTTGCAAATCCATCTTTTTCATAATCAGCTGCTTGTTCTACTTTTGTAGTTGCGCCCATAATAGAATCAATTGCAATACACACTAATCTATCTTTATCAGATATGCGAACTTTTTCAATGATAGTTTCAATAACTGCAAATGCATCTTCTATTGTTTCAATAGGAGCATAAATCATTTTACTTAAATCCATACCCAACATTTCAAAGAATTCATTTGCTACTGCATTTTCGGTATCAATATAAATTGCTAATCCACCCTTACGTTGACACTGAGCTAAAATACTAGCAGTTAATAAAGACTTACCTGCTGCGGTTTCACCCATTATCTCTATAATACGTCCTACTGGTAATCCACCATAAGGTCTATTTGAAATAGCTAAATCTACAATATCATTGCCTGTAGAAATCCAATCTGTAACATTACTAGGAGAATCAACATCTTTATCTAAAAAGAATGCTACCTTTTGATTTGTTTCTTTGAATTTTGCATTTAATGTACTTGCTAGTACTGACGCTAAATCTTCTTGGATATCATCTGCTCCAAGTCCTTCACTTTTCTTTTTTGCCATAATGCTTTATTATTATAGTAAAATAAGAAGAGTATATCAAATACCCTCCTTATTTACTTTTGTTGTTAATTAAACAAGCTATCGAATGCGCTTGATATATCTTCTACCGATTTAGTTTCGGCAGGCTTTGTAGGAGTTGATACTTTAGCAGGGGCATTTGATTGAGCAGGCGCTCCTTCTGTTGCCATTCCTTCTGTATCACGATTTAACCAATTTGTTAAAGCTATCTTTAAATCTTCGTAAGAAGGTTCTTTAAAAATCTCTAATAAATTCTTTTGACCTGTAGCTATTTTTTTGATAATTTCCTTATCTGTAGAAACCGGAGTTTGATTTGGTTTAATACGGATTGATGTTTCAGGGAAGTCTTTTCCTGTTTGTTCTTTAGTTTTGAACTCTACTGTAATATCTCTTCCAGAAACTGGATCTGAAATATCACCATAATCAGGGTCAGCAATAAATGCTAATAATTCAGCATATACTGTCTTACCAAATCCCCAAAATTTAACTCCTTCTGATTCTTTACCACGAACGATAATAGGTGCATAACATCTCATTTTAGGTTCAATTTTCTTTCCTAATTTCCAATCTTCTTTTTTACCTGTTGATTGAAGCTTTTCTGAAAACTCTACTACTGGATCTGCCTTACCAAATGTCGATGGTGATAAGTATTGTTTGTTACCGAATTCATAATGAAAATAAAGTTCATTAAATGGATTCTCCGTATTGAATTGATACGGTACGATTCTGATTACTTGGGTACCTTCTGGTTTCCAAAGATTTTCTTGTTTTTCACTTTTACCAGTGTTCTTTTGCAAATCGCCTAATTTGGCTCGGATTGCGTCTAAGTTAATTGCCATAATTGTTTTTCTCTTGTTTTTTATTTAGTATCTAACTGATATCTAATTTCTTTATCTAATATAATATTATCTTTCGTATTATCCTAATTTTTTCTTTTCTTTTTTATTTTATATATACAATCTTGTATATTTGTAATTGATGTATTACTAATTGGCCATCAGTTACTAGTAACGCGCTATTGGAATAATCATCCCAATTAATTTTATATCCTTTATCTAATATATTATTATTAAGAGATTTTATTAAATGGTTTAATCCATTAATAGTATATAATACATTATTTTCTTTTCTTCTATGTATAGATATTGTATTATCTAATAGATTACTAAGGTTACCGGATTCTATGTTATATGTGCAAGCTAGCTCTGGATTTTCGCTTAACTGAAGAATAAAAATCTTCCCATTAAGGATATCATAATTAGTTGAAATATCATTAATTACCGATTGAAGATTATCTTCTGTAGTAAATGTGCAAAGTAGGCGTATCACTGATTATAGATTATTTAATATAAATATCTATAACGTTACATTCTTCAATAATTGATAATCATAACCTGCTTGAACTTTTACTGGATATTTCCCATTACATTCTAATATGTCTTGGCATTTCTTAATATATTTACCGCCGTCATCTTTATGAAAGTCGATCAATAAGGAATCGTATGTATATAATATCATCTTACTCTTATATCCTTCATTAAAGCTCGCCAAAGTATCTAATATCGCCAACGTTTCTTCCATCTCTAATGATTGAATAAGATAGTTAAGAAGTTTCTGCGAATTCATCTCACTAAAGAAAGTATGTTTTAATGTCCTTTTATATATCGGCGTTTCTAAGTATCTTTGATCTTTATATAGTTTCCAATTAGTTTTAGTAAAATCATCTACTAATTTAAAGAAGGGTATTTCTAAAAATTCTTTTTCAATACCACCATATAATAATTTAAAGGTTATTCCTTTACTTTGTTCATACTCTTCTGGCGTTAATATATCTTTTCCAAAATATTGTCTTCCAAAATATTCATGCATATTTATTTTACCTGGAAAATCATAATTTAATAATTCTCCTAATAATCTAATATGGTATGCATCATAATCAAATTGCAATAAGAACCCATCACTTCCAAATCTAGATTTAAATGATTTTCTTACTCCTGATTCTTTATTTAAAGCCGCATAATTTACTGAATCAAATCTATTTGAAGGTCTTCCTGTTGTTGTATAAGGATTATATTCAGAATAAACAAAATCATTAGTTATTGTTACATTTGGAAACGTTTCTTTTAATATATCAGAATTAACATATAATCCATTTACTTCTATTTTATTAAGCGTCTTTATTGCTGTATTATATTTTATAAATGCTTCGGTTATATTAAATGACTTAAATAATTCTTTATGCTCTTTTATTATATCGCCAAACTTTTCATGCTGTTTAACGATTGGTATAAGATGATTAAGATCTTTAAGATTACTGTATTTTTGATTAAAATATTCATGAACGGGAGTATTGTATTCTTCTAAATCTATTGATTTGTTCGTAGTAAAATATATTACAAGATTAGCATCATACATATGAGCACAAGTAACTTTAGATAATATATACTTAAGATTTAAAACAAAGCATTCTTTACTGGCACATAATAGTTTAGTTAATAATGATTCCTCAATAGAAAGAGCTTCGGAATGATTAAAACTTACTATACATTCTTTGTCTAATGTAAGATCATATAAATATAATAAAGAAATGCTATTTACTTGATAATGCAGAAATGGATCTTTCAGTATTGGCGCTACGAAGATACGATGATCTTCGATTTCACTTATCAAGTCAAATAATTCAATTTCGGTTTCTACAATGGGTAGCATACCAGAAATATATAAAATAAATTTGATATAACCTAATTTTTAGCGAAAAAAGATTATCCTCTATATAATTCTGTGTAGTTTTGAAGATATTTTATAAGTCCAGGTAATTCTTCGTTATACTTTCTCGTAATTTTAAAGTTCGTAGATTCTACATCTTTTATATTACCTGTTAATTTCCAAGGTAAAGAAGTCTTCATATATAAATAAGGATCTATTTGGCTTCCTATTTGACCCCATTGCTTTTGATCTATCTCAATAATTTTGGCATCTACATTATTAGCTTTTCTTATAAAGTATCTTGTAACATATCCTTGATCATAATCTTGGGTTGGCGGAACAGGATAATATTGAATAGGCGAAATATATTCTTTTACATTAGTCTTAGTTAAAGAATCATACTTAAATAATGTTTGAGGTTGGTATGTAATTAAATATTCTGAGGTAGCTTGATTATAATCAAAGCCCGTCATCACCATACCATCTTTATAGGTATGATAAAATCCTTTAAATTCAGTGCCATCCCTTAACATCCATTCTTTTCCTGATGTTTTAAGTCCTGCAGTTATTTGGTCTTGAGGATAATATATTTTAGGTCTGTTAGCCATTATTTTTTTACTTCTTTTACTCTATATATAGCTTCTAATTCAGTAGTCCAATCATTATTTTGTATAGTATGCGTAATTGTCTTAACTGTCCAATATACTCTATCATCTCTATATTGCTTAGGTAGCCAATTAGTAGTAATAGCATTTCCATATAAAAATCCATTTATACCATCTAAAGTCACTTTATATGAAATTGGAAATACGGCAGTTTTTAAATCCATTATATTATTTATTGATTGTATTGATCCGTCAGAATTTAATGTTAATGATGATTCTATAGATGCTAATCTTCTATATATATTTCTTACGCTTGTCCTCCATTGATTTATTGAAGACGTTTTCGTTGTATCTGTGCCAGCTAAGTTTGTAAGATAATCAGTATTTAATTTTAGCAATTCATCTAATAGTATTTTTTTCTGATCATTTGAGCTTTTAACATCTATTTGTTCTTCTTCACCATAACTTAAACCAGCCCTGGTATACGTTGCTACTTCTGTTACTATCGCATCTGGAATTTTAGATTCTATATTCATAGCACGTACTACTGAATTTTTAGTCATCATAGGTATAGAAAATGGGGTTATGCTTGTCGATGCGTTGTCTGGATCTCCATTTTTATTTTGTATTAATATACTTATTATATTACCATCACTATCCCTATTAGGTATAAGGGTTAAATCTATTATACCTCCTGTTTCAGTTTCTATTTGAGCGAACAATAAATTTAAAAATGATGTTAATTTTTTATTTTGTACGTTTTTATCTCCGCTAATAATTTTTTGTAATTCTTCTACAATAAATTGTACATTTATTAAAATTAAGTTTTGCAATGCAATATTAGGACCTGTTAACTGCCCACTAAATGATTCTGACGTACCCCTTAATGATAATGATGATTGAGCTGCCGCAGACCCAAGCGCTCCATTTCTTTGAGTAGTAAATCCAAATTTTGATGAATCTGCTGGACCTGTTTGAAGAAATCTTTCATTTAATCCAGTACCAACACATATATTAACACCGTCTTGTAAAAATTCATATGTTGGTAAATATCGTTTAGATATTGCATTAATTTTAGAATTAAGTAATTCAACTAAATTACCTAGAGTAATATATGCCATAGGTTTAGAATTTGTAATTTTTGCACCAGTTCCTGTAGTCGTACCCCCAGGAGCATATTGGTTTCCGTAGGAAGTATATGAAGATGCTGGGCTAAATTCTGATGGCAAATTATAAATATAAAATATAGGTCCTTCTTTTTTATCTGGGTTATATGGATATGTACTATCATTTTTTGCTTTTACTGGTATTGCTTGTGAAGCATATACCTTTTTTACGACAACTGCGCCACCAGTGATTAGCTCTCCATTAGTATATAAATCGTCAACTTGATCTACAACACTACGAAATAATTCTAATAATCCGTATGTTTTATAATTTGAAGGGTCAGGTGTAGTATTTTCTGCATCTTTAGCATCAACATTAAATCCATAAGTCATAGCTGATGGGCCAAATGCATGTAAAGTACATTGCCAACTTCCATCTTCATTAGCTGCGAATGAAAAATTAAAAACGGTACCTGTTATATTACCAGTATTAACATTAAGCTTTTCATTTACAGTCCATCCATATTCCAATCCTATATCTACGCCAGGGCGAAGAAAGTTATTCATATACTTATCTAATTCGTCTTTATCAAATACCGTAAAATTAACGATAATTCGTAAAATAGATCCATATGTACCTTCAACTCCTATTGTAGCTGAAGTAAGGACGGCGCCTCGCAAAGTGCCTGTAGAATTTGTATAATTGGGGCCATATAAATCTAAAATAGGCGCGTTAGGAGTAGTTATTCTAGTTATAACTTCTGATGATTTTTCTATCGTAACTGGCTTAGATGCTATTGCGTTTGCTTGGTAATCTCCTACTGTAGCAGATCTCCAATCTGGTCTTGGTGGTTTAGTAGTAGTTAGTGCAGGAGTAAGAGGCGGTACAGTAGAGGCTGGAGAATTATATGCAACTGATTTAGGAGTTACTTTTAATGCAGTTAAAATCATATACGCAGTCTTTTGATAGTTCCATGCTAATGCATCATTGCTAACATGACCAGATGGCCAATATAATTTCTCTCTTCGATATATCTCATCTTTAACGTCTTGAGTAACGTTATTATAAAATTGGTAATTTAAAGGCATAACTATTTATTTTATCTTTGAGAATTAAATCTGCTAATTTGAATAATATAATCTCTATATTTTGTTGGGTCTGGTATACGTACTTGTATTCCTGCTTCAACATTTAAAGTTCCTTGCCCTAAATTATTAGCAGTTGCAATTATTGGCCATCCTGTAGAATCTCCATAAAATTGATCTGCTAATAAATCTAATCTATCAGAAGGGTCAGTAATAACATATATATCATTATCTGATTTATCAATATATGGTATAAACGTAGTTTTAAACTTACGTCTTCCATTTTGATCTTTAATAATTGAAAGGTCTTGATATCTATTCATATATTAATAAATATCAGAGATAAATTATTTGTAATGTATAATTTGTATCGACTTACTATTTTCAGGAGCGTTCTGTATTAAATCATATTTTTCTCTAAGCATTTTTTGCTCCATTGTTTCTTTTGCCGCGGCTGGTGCTGGTGCGGTTGCTGCAGGTGGCTGTCTTGATAATATTGGTACTCCAGGAGGAGTTGGTTCAGCTAGAGGAGGTAATGTCACGGCAGGTAATGGCCTAGGAGGTATTTCAACTGGAATAAGAGCATCGTCTTCAGGATCTACTAAACTTGAATTACCCATTAATGCAGTTTGACGCTTCGTTCTTAATTTATCTACACCTAATGGATATAAATGACCTGCACCATAATGTGTACTTTCTGTAATACCATCTGGCGTAGGTTGTGTATGAGTGCTGGCCGGTCTTACTTCCCCAAATATTTGCATTGATACTTGAACTGATACTGTCATAGGTAATTCGCCGACATTATATTCTTTATTGTCTCCTAAATATATTCCAGAATCACTTAAGTTAATTTCCCAAGGCGTATCATTATCAACTGTATATGATAAAGATTTAATAAATGCTGGTGTATTTATAAACCAATTACCCAAAGTAAATTTAATTAACGGGCCTTTCATTTTATAAGTATCATTATACTTTGGAACTGTCGTTTTAGCTAATCTTTCTAGTTGGTCCCACATTAACATTAAATCTGCTCTTGATAATGCAGCGGCTTTAAATGATATTTGTACAGTACGACTAAATCCTTGATAAATATAAGGACTATCTGCCCTTCCTAATATTTTTACTTCTTGCCATTCGGGACTAAAATCTTCAGATACATTTTCTATGTAAGCTCTAAATCTAAATCTTTCATTAGTATTTAAATCATGAAACATGAATTTTATAAAATCATCTACGGCTTCTTCATCTGTTTGGTTTATCTTCCAAATAGGATCTGCCATACCAGGGCCGCCTGGAGTATATTTATTCATAAAAGGCCCATCTAATGGATTTCTTAAATCTTTACCACGTCTGCCATAATCTGGTACTTTAAGTTTTTTTCTTATATGTTGACTAGTTTGGGTATAATTTTGAATTGTTATATCTCCGCTAAATCTACCTAGGGTAGGAATCCATTTTACATCTTTAAATGTATCATTAAGAAGAAAGTTAGTAACGTTAGTAGTATTTAAGCCTTTATTTATATCTCCTTGTGTACCAATACCTCCATACCCTAAAGTATAATAATTACCATTTATATTTTGATTATTAGATGAGTTTATACTATCAAAATATTCGTTTTGGGGTAATGCAATTCTTAAAACATATCTATTACCCGGCCCGCTATTCATATAATTAGGTACGAAGTTTGTTATACTAGGAAATCGTATATAAGGATCATTGACATATTTAGTATCGTCAGAATTAAAATCATTACTAACAACGTTTATTGGAGTTTTCAAATAATTATAACTTAAATCATCTACACTATTAACAACCCTTCTAATAGTTGTCGAGCCAATGCCATATACTGACTGAGGGCCTCCGAATATTCCCTTCGGGCCAGATAAAGAATAAGTGCCGGTTCCTAAGATTAAATTTTCGTAAAGTTTTCTTAATCTATTTTGAGTTAAAGTCGGATCTTCAGTTTCTGCTATCTGCTTTGCTAACATCACACTAGAATATGTAGTTCTAGTTTTAAGTAAAAAAGCATCTTTTCTAAATCTAATACCCAAATGTTGAGTAGCAGTATTAGCTAATGAACTTATTAATGTTAATGCGCCATTACCAGCACGTTTTCCTACAAAAGGGTCAGCTTCTGTATTAGGAGCTGAAGCTTGAAGGCCTGCTTGACGCGTTATAAATAATAATCCTTTTGCAGAAGCCATCCATTTTCCAATACGAAGAACATCTACAATTGCCCTTTGAGTTGATGTTACAACACCACCCCTAATAAATCCATCATCAAAGTTCCAAGTCTCCCATGGATAAAATCCTGTTTTTACAAAGTCTTTACGCTGTATACCAGTTAAGATTAATGGCTGATTAAATAAAGCTAACCCAGTATTAAATGAATTATCTCTTAAATTAAATTTAGTATACATCCAATCTCTAGCAGAAGGAGAATTAGTTCTAGTAAAGTAAGTTCGTAAATCATCACCATTTATACCTGTAGATGAGGTATATGGCTTTTTATCAGTATAATATGTTCTGTAAAAGTGAGTCGCTGCTAAATCACCATCAAATCTTCTTTCTGTCCCATTTAAAAGAAATCCATGTTTAATATCTGAAAAAAATTGACTCCTATTTAAAATATTACCATTTTTTACTGTTACTGGATATGTATATGTATTACCGAGTATTCCTAAATATTGCGATACTTTTGCTACAGTATTTAATTTTTGCCCTTCAATAAATCCTATAGCGCCAGATGTTAAATCATCAAAACCTTTTAATCCTTGACCAGTAAATGATAATCTATTATTTAATCTTCCAAACTTTACTGTCTTTGGATATGTATATGTTAATGTACCAGTATCTAATCCTAGATATTGGGTTATGGTTTGATATAATGTAAATCCCCTAGCCCCTGATTGTAAATCATCAAAACCATTTGCAGCCAATTTTTTATAGAGACTTAACTTATCTAAAATATTAGGTCTTTGATCTTTATATAAACTTAGTTTAGATAATACTCTAGGAGATTGATAAATATATTCACTTATTTTTGGCAAAGGTCTAGGAGATTGATAAATGTATTCACTAATCTTTGGCAATGCTCTTGGAGATTGATCTATATACTCGCTAATCTTTGGTAATGCTTTAGGAAATACTTGCTTATACTCACTTACTTTATTTTTTAAGATTGTAAGTATTGCTTTGAAAGTAGAAATATGTTGAATACCAATAGGAGTAATTTTAACAAAATTAGATACTTTAGTAATATTAACGGGCTTTTGAGTTTTATATTCAGATACCTTTACTATATTACCAGGAGTAAACTTCTTAAATAAAGATTTTTTATTTAAAATATCCTTTCCAAATAATGTAGATATAGCAGGTATTCCTCTTCCTCTATTAGTGTTGATAGAGAATAGTTTATAATCTATTTTTTTAGCCCCTAATACTTGAATAGACGTAGAATTATCTACTTTATTTATCTTTATATCAGGAGTATTTTTAAGTGTATTAGACGTGCTATAAACAGGTTTAATGATCGGAGATTCTTTTAATTTTTGTTTCTCCTGTTCTTTAACTGTCGACGGCTTTCTAAAGTTCGATAAGTTTGATTTTAAATCTAGTATTGACATTTTTATGATAGTCTATTATGCTTCAGCTTGAAGATTTTTATTCATTGATCCTTGATTATAAATTTTATTAGTAGCATCCATGCCTACATATACTTTAGTTGGTTGATCTACCTTTGCAATTAATTGTCGTAACAAATCATTAGTTTCTTTATTATTTGATACTACGGTATTTGTATTAGACTGTGCTGAGTCTCTTGATATATTAGGAGATACAACAACGCCATCTCCTGTTTGCGTTACTGCAGTAGCTCCAAATTTATCTGTAATAGTAAATGGCCCTTTTGATGCTGGCGCTTCACCATCAGATACACTTTGTGTAAATCCATTAACTACTCCCATTACCAAACCTATAGCCCCAGCAATTGCTATTGCACCAATTCCGAGGGTTAATGCGCTCATTAACGATATAGCACCGATAGCAGCTATTGCAAGTGCTACACCTAATATAGTTATGCCTATACCCAATCCCATTATAATTGGGCCTAACATATTAAAAAATCCTGCCATAGATTCTACAGCTGCCGTCATTCTTTCTTGAACGCTTAAAGCTTTTTGATCCGCAATATATTTTTTAGCGTCGGCATCGCCTGCTTTTGCTTTTAATGATATCTGAGTTTCTGCAGCATCTATTTGTGCTTGATCTGTTGCATTAATATCTGCCCCAACTGCAGCATACATTTTTTGCTTTAATAACATATCTGCAAACTCATCTTTTTGCATTCCCATTGCTGCAGCAGTTGCTTGTTGTTCTACGCGATTCATTTTTCCGAATGACGCATAATCGATTCCTTGTTTTGTTAGTTCTCTTGCTACGCCAACTAAATCATTATTTAAAGCGAATAATCTTGCTCTATCTAAATTAATATTTTTACCTGTTACTAACTGAGCAGTAACTTGAGCTTCTATAGATGATTCGATATTTAATAAATTGTCAGCAGCACCATCCATTTGTTGCAATGTCGTACCCATTAATTTAGCTTGAATAACTGCCTTAGCCATTGCTGCTGCACTACCGCCTAAAGTTGCTTTAATAGATGCTGATAAATTTGCGACTTCCGCCATAATTTTATTAACATTCATACCAAATTTAGATACTTTACCTACTGCTTGAGCCATTGCTACAGTCGATGTTAATTGTTCATCGTAACTTTGACCCGTAGCATCTGCTAATACATTAAGAGATTCAGCTTCTTGGGCTTGAAGACCAAATCCTTTAGTTAATGTTATTTGACTATTCATTAACTTTGTATTAGAATTTGCCATATGACCATATGTATCTTGAAGTTCGCTAGAAGCTTTTAAGATTTCTTCTTGTGTAGTAGCCATTGAATTAGTATCTCGCAACATACTTAAACTAGTATCCCTAAAGTCGATAGCTTCTGAATTAGTTAATCCTAATGTTCTTCTAATATCCTTTCTAATTTCAGATTCTTTTGTAGTTAATTCAAATCCTTTTTTTGCAACAGCAATACCTGCAGCAACTGTAGCTGCACCTGTACCAGCATTTGACATCATCTTACTAGACTCTGCAGCTGATCCTGGATTAAATAATTTGTTTGCAATTTTTTTAGATAATGCAGTTCCTTTAGGTGACTTTAAAAAAGTATTAAATCCTTTTGATAATGCTCCGCCTATTAATGGTATCTGTGATATTCGGGTAGTAATATCTGATAAAAATTCTTTTGCAGATTTCTCAGATTCATTCTGCAATTTAATTGCTTTTTGCATTGAGTCAATAACATCTTTATATTCATTTACTAAATCTCTTGTATTAGCTGTACCGGTTTTAATTCCTTCTGAAATTTTAGTTTGAAGTATATTAGATTTACTTAATAGATCATTTTCTTCATCAGTTTTATCAGTTTTATCTGCTAATGATTTAATTTGATCTTGTAACTTTCTTGATATAGAATCTAAAGAATCTTCCTCTCGCTGTTTTAATTTAGCAATTTGCTCTAATATCGTTAGCTCATTTTTTAATAGTTTTTGATATTCTTTTTCAGCAGCAGCACGCTGTTTTGCCGTTTTATTGACGAGGTCATTTCTAGCAGCATCTTGTTTTAATTGCTGTTCATAAATATCTGCTAATTTATCTCTTTTTATGTCCTCAGGTGTTCTACTTGCCATAACTTAATTATTTAAAGTTTTTATTAGTAGAAGATGGTTTAGTATATTTAGTACCTTTATTTTTTTCTTGATATACTTTCATAGTCTTATTAGCATTTTTAGCGGCATTTTTAGCTTTATATGTAGCTTCGATAAATTCTTTTTTCTTGAAGAATTCTTGTTGACGCTTTGCGAATGATTTAGGAAATAATGCAATTAATGTATTTGCTAATATTGATGTTAACATATCTTTATACTCTTTTATATTATTAATTATCGTTATACAGTAAAAAAGCCCTTTTTGCTTAGGGCTTCTTTTTCATAAAATTGGGTTTAGATATCTTAGGTACTTTATTATTAGTACCTTCGGTTTGCTTTTTCATCTCTTCATTCTCTCTAGTATTAAAATCATTAATCTGCTTAATGTAAAATCTTCGGAGCCATACTGGAAAGGAATACACGCTCTCCCACGTAAATCCTCCTTTCCCATGAAATACTAAATTAAATATTTCCGTATGCAGAATGGGCCTATAGTTAGGCCCCAGGCCAAAAGAAATCCACTCCAACAGGTAAATTTAATTTACCCTCGTATAAACATTCTTGGCAAGTAAAGTCCATATTAAAATCTATTCCTGGTGAGATTGTTTTAATATGCTCTCTTAATGCTCTTGAATCTTGAGCAAATAATTCATTATCAACAAAATGTATAATTGACACTTTATTAGTATCGCCATCTATTGAAGTAATGATAGATTTTAATCTTGTCGTTAAATCTTTGCTGATACCTGATTTATTTGTCTTTTTAAGATTTTCTAGATCTAGCTGAATTTTCTTTTCATCACCATGGGTAAGTAACTTAAACGTAACTTCTCTGTTTGTTGTTGGAAGTATAAATTTAAATTCATTAGGGGCAATCATTTCAACTTTATCAATATCAAATTCTTTTTCATTTAATTGAGTTAAATCAAAAGATACTTTAGATTCTTTAGTACATTCTGGACAAGTACATGTTGCTTCATATAACTTACCATATCCTAATATTCTTGATGCAACCATTATAGCATCTTTGTCGGCTCCGATTAAATCATTATATTTAATGGGCGTTACGATTAATGCTTGAAACAATTTATCTAATACAATTCCTTGTTTAATTAATGATGGAGTCGTAAGAATATCTTCTTCTGACGCTGTCATATATTTTAGTTCAATTGTTCCATTTCTTAATGGCGAATCTTCAGAATATAATAATCCTTTGGATGGCAAAGATATTATCTCTGTAGGAAAATTATGCTTTTTAATTTCATTCTGGTTATAGTTCTGAATAAGACTGTTTTTTAATTCCTGGATTGATGTTTTATCCAATGGATAGTTTTCGTTTACTATTTGTGTCATAACGGTTTAATTGGTATTATTTATTATAATTATCTCGGATAATAGATATTAGGCAGCATTTATCTTAGCTGCTAAATCTAATATTTCCTTAGATTTAAGTCCAACTAAACTACCTTCTCCTGTTGCAGCAAGTAAAGAATGTGCATGTTGTAATCCTGCTGCTCCATGTAAAGCACAGGCTGCTAATAAACTCATATATATAAAATGCGACATATCGTACAATTCTGAAGACTTATCATGAGCATTTTGAAGTTGATATTTTTCTGGGAATGCTTTTTGTAATAAAGCCCCAATACCACCTATATACGCATCTTCTAATTCTTCTCCCCACTTTTTAAGTACATCACCAACTATAGTTGTAGTATATTCGCCAATCGAAAAGAAATTAACTAAACCATTTATTGATTTGCCTAAAATGCTTAACAATCCCGGAGCACTTGCAACTAATCCAGCAGCTAAGGTTAATGACTCATCTAACTCGCCGTCTTTAGGACTAGGCGTAATTTTAGATTCGCCCTGTTTTATTATTTGTATAGAATCTTTAAATGCTTTAATAATATCTTTAGCATCTACTTGTTCTTCTTCTTTTAATAATTTCTTGTATTGAGATTCTGTAATGATTCTTGCTGTTCTTTGAAGATCTAATCTTTCTTTTAATGTTAAGTTCATATTAGTGTTTATATTTTATGCTATATTAGATATGTCTTGTTGTGTCGGTACTTTTATATTATTTGATGCAATCGTATTCATAAGGTCTATAAAATTTTTCTTTTTTTCTTGACTATTACCTTTTAATGAATTCATAACATCTTTAAAATGTTCATTACCTCGAATCTCTGGATTATTCATCATTTTATTATAATCTTGTTCAGTAAAGTCTTTAGTTTTAGCATCGTATATTTTTGATTTTTGTAATAAATATCTTACAGGTTGAAGTCTGTTAATAAATTCTGAAGGTGTCGTATAATAATCAAATTCTTTATCACCAGACTTATATTCTTTAGATTGACTACCGCCGCCTGTATATTTATAAATTTTTTCTTTAGTAGCATCAGGTATTCTAGTACCGCCAGCATCAACTGCATGACCTAATTCATGGGCTGGTATTGTTTCATATCCAGGGGTATTAAAACCTTTTTCAATATAAATATTTCCTTGTTTATCATATCCCTTTTTATCTGAAGCAGGCTCATATTTACTTTTAACCCATTTTTGTTGCCCATAATCCCATCGCTCGCCTTCATATTTTTTAGGTATAAACATTCCAGATACATATCCTGACTCTTTTGCTATTGCATTAACAAACTGCGTTTTATTTTTTACGCTTTGTAAATTACTAAGTCTAACATCTCTTTCACCTTCGATCCATTTTTTATCTTTACCAGGAAATTCTTTTTGTAATCTCTGTAAATATTGCGGTGATTGCAAATAAGAATGCCACCAATCATATTGACTTGCTAATTCTTTTTTAGCTTCTGGACTTGCTTTCATTACATTTTCAATTGCAGGCTCTTTACGTAAAACGTCTCTTTGAGCGGCAGTTAATGAAGGGCTACCTAATACTGCTAATGCAATACCTGCAGTTAATAATCCTCGCCTTGCATAAGTTTTTATTTTATCTATTATAGAATCAAATGATCCTTCATTTAAAGAACTAAGTAAATCATCTACAATATCTTGTTCTTTGTTAGATAATTTATTAGATTTTTCTTTTTCAAGTTCTTTTAAATCTTGGGTTATTGGCATATCATTAATCATCATATCTTTACCATCTTGAAATCCAACGATATTACCTATCTTTAATATCTTACCACGTGAATCTCTTAATGTTAATATAATATTACCTTCAGGCTTAATATAATTATCTTGAAAAATTTCTATTATATCATCTGCATCCCATTTACCTGTAAAAGTAGTTGGTTTAGAATCTATATCAAAAGTAACTTCTTTTTTTGTGTTTTTATACGTAATGGTTAATTGATAATCTTTATATGAATTACCTGATCGTTGAGTATCTTCAGATAATCGCTGTTTATATTGAGATTCTGTAATGATTCTTGCTGTTCTTTGCAAGTCTAATCTTTCTTTTAAAGTTAAGTTCATATTAAATGATTTATTATAATTATATCAATCATGAAAAAGGCCCGCATTTTATTGCAAGCCAATTTCGGAGTAACCTCGGGAAAAGGTAATATTGTTATATTGTTTATTAAAGCATAATATCTGCCGTTTCAGGCAAACTATCAACAAATTCAAGTGCTTTGTTTACATCATTAAATTCAACCGTATATTCATTTCCATTATCATTAACTAAGATATGACATATAGGCGCAAATTTAAACCAATCTTTTATTTCTTTCTTTTCAAATTCTCTACCACTTAAACCTTTTAAATAATAATCATCATCAAATGTATCAATATACTGTTGTAATGCGGTTAGTGCTTGTCGTAGCTCATTTATAATTTTTTTAGGGATAGTACCACGTTCGCTCTCATAAGATGCTTCAGAGAATTTTTCCATAACTTTATTAAAAGCTTCCCATTTAGCGGGTTCTTGTCCATTATAGTTGCGGTTTAATGGTATATATAATAATGGCGTGCCAGTTACTTTATCACCCCAATCTGCATCTTGGTTTTCAAGTGATGTGATTGCCAATTGTATAAATTTAAGAAATTTATCAATATTGCCAATAAGAAGTTTTTTACCGCTACCACTAGTAACTTCAGAAGCTTGATTTAAGATTTTTTTTAATCTATCAAAGTTAATAGATGGAGTCATTTCTTCTTCCTCTTTCAATAATTTCTTATATTGAGATTCATTAATGATTCCAGCTTGTTTTTGAAATCTTAGCTTTTCGTTTAATGTTAAATTCATATTAATTGTTTATTATAATTGATTATTAGATTGAACTAATCCTGTCTTAGCTAACATTTTTATCATATCTTGACCGTTATTAAAAAAGCCATCTAAATACTCAGCATTAAAAGATTCTCTCATATCAAAGTCAGGTGCTTGACACCAATCTGTCATACCTAAAAAGAATTCTTTACCTTTTTCTGTAAATATTACATCATTTAAAGTCATTGCTTCTTTAACAGGGACTTCTTCTTTTTGGGTAGCTTGGAATTCATCCATTACTTCTTGAATAGTTGGTAAAGGCTTACCTGCTTTACGTTCCCATGCATATCCTTCTTTAAGAAGAGATTTTAATTTTATAGTCTTTGACATTTTATTGGTTATTTTAAAAATCTTAGTTTATATAATGTCGAAGCAATTAATTTAACGACATTATCAATTTCGTTTTGCAAATAAGAATCATTTTTAACTGATACCCTTAATTCATCTACTGTATTCATTAATGCTTTAAAGTATTTTATTACTTGAGCATTATTTTCATAATCATTTAAAGCATAATTTTCATATCCTTTTAAAATATCATATTTTCCTTGAAATGATTCTATTAAGCCATCTGTCAAGTCAACAATTTCATCATAATACGTATTCAAAGCGCTATGCTCTGAAAATGAATTAGTTTGAAGATGAAAAACATGTACTTGTGTAGCTGAATGTAGCAGATAAGATACTAGCTTTAAATATTCTTTATTCATAATTTATTTTATCTAACGCAAATATATATGAAACGTTTCAAAGTTCCTAATATTTTTGCTATTTTTTTTATTTTTACTAAAAACTAGAAATTCAATATAGCGTAATCATATGCTATAGTAACTGTAATAGTAACTGCTTCTCCGTCATTTGCCCAATCCATTTCATTGAAATTAACATCTGAACACCAAGCACCTTTTAATACCCACTCTTCTACTTTATCACCTACAGGTCCTAAAGAATTAAAAGTAATGTCTTTTTTGTAAAAATCAGAATAACCATCTCTACCTGTTACAGACTCATGTCCCAAACGAATCCATTCCATAATAGCTTGAGCTCCTGAAGGTACGATTGGATCATATAATGTAATAGAGATGTCTTGCCAACGTGATTTACCTTTTACTTTTCTATCTACGTTGATATGATCTAATACAGTTATAGTTGATGTTAAATTAGGTCTTGCAGCAGCTTTAATAATGAAAGAAGGAATTCCTTCAATATACATAAAGAACCTGTTAGTTTGTTTTGGTTCCCATGATTGGAACATTATTTCCGATGGGTCTAATATTTCTGGCATATTTTTATATGTTTATATTTGTTATTTAATATAATTATTATCGGTCTTCAAAAACCAATACATTTTTATTTTGTGTGAAGAAACGTATCTAATAATGTAGCTATTTGTACGGTATGTAGTTTTAAATCATTATATAATTCGTCTGATAATGATTTTTTACGTTTAGTGTATTCTATTCCAATAATACCAATCATTTTACCGTCAATGCTTTTTAATGCAAATAAATATGAAGATTTGCAATCTGTTTCATTAGCCATATAACGTAATCCATAAGTAGATGTTTCTTCGTCTTTATAATCTACTATAATAATTTTATCGTTATCTAATAATTGATTAATAGATCTGCTGAAAAGATTTATTGGTATATTCTGAAAGTTATGTCTTATTGAATAAGTGTCTTTACTAACAGCCTCATATATCATAGAAAACTTTTGAATTGATTTACCTGTAGGATAAAAATGACCTCCGTTATGGAATTGCGAAATCCAAACTCTATCACAAACAACTTCTTCCATAATAGTATCCATTAATTTACAAATGACTTCGCTATGTACTGCGGCTTCTTTTAATGGGTCTTTAGTTCTTTTCTTATAAGTAATATATCTGCTTATCAGCAATACCGCTACGGGGCTTAATACCCCGGTTAAGAATGCCGTAATTGAGCTAGATATGAATTCGTGTACAATTTCCATGGATTAATATAATCGTATGTTAAAGTTAAGGTTTTGGGTCTAAATTACTTACTTTGAAAGGTTGGATGATATGGTTTGATGGTTGCACCTTTAAATCCTGCTTTATCTTTATAAGCAGCTTTCATTTTTAATCCTACTGTATGAGCTCCTTCACCATTAAGCTTAATAACTGCAAAATCTTTATCTTCTTCCTTTTTTAAAGGCATGATATCTACTTTTAATGAAGGATACTTAGCTTGATCTGATTTAAGTAATGATTCGATTGACTTTAATGCTTCTTCTCTTGTTCCTGCTGGAAATTTTACTTTAAAATATCCTTTTTCTGATATTCCTAAATCTTTAGCTTTAGCTGGTGCTGCTTCTTGCATTTTCTTTTCTGCTTCACGACGTTTCATATAATCTGTCTTACCTGTAGATGCTGGCATTTTACTTTGTTTTTTAGGAGCATCTTTTTTATTAGTAGCATAATCATCTTGAGCTTTTCTACGTTTCATATAATCTGTAGTTGCTTCTTTCATAGGAATTTTTGTTAAATCACTAAGAGCAATTCCTGTTTTTCTGCCAGTATTTGTATCTTGTAAAGTAGCTTTCGTCCCTGTAATATCTATTACTTTAAATTCTTTAGTATAATCTTCGTCTGTCGAAGCATACTTTTTAGAAACTATATCTCCTATTTTAATTGTAGTATATGTTTCATTTACAGTTTCTTTTCGTATACCACCTTTAAGTATAGTCATTATAGCTAAGAAAGCATCATCAACACTGTAGTCATAATATTTAGCTATATTTTTAACAAACTGCTCTACTTTTTTTCTTAGTTCAGGATTAATGTTTCCGCCAGACACGAACATATCTCCCGCCTCATTTACTTTATTAGTAGATCGTTCTGATAATACTTCTTTAATGACTTCTTGAATCATTTTAGTTAGTTCTGATTTTTTCATAGTTTTATTTTCGTTAGCATTTATATGTAATGCTGCTAAGTATTTATTTAATGCTTCTTTAGTGCCTTTAGTACGGCCGACTTCTTTACCGGTATCTTTTTTAGTAACGATATATTGGTCACCTTGTTTATGATATGAATATGGCATATTGATTTATGTTTCTTTATTATATAATTATTACCAGGCGCGGCAACTCCAGTAGCGAGCTGATGTTCTGTCTTTAGCTGTATTGCATTTATGACGTGCTCTAAATGATTTTCTTCGAGCTGGTATATTTTTCTTGATTCTCATGTTAGGATCGCCAAAGTTAACTTTAATAACATTACCTTTTTCATTCTTAACATATACTGATCTTTTCTTAGGGCCGTCTGGAGTTAAGAATGGTTTTCCTAATGAAACTTTTCTTCCTTGGTATTCAGCTTCTCCTATTATTGGATTAGCTTTAAGTTCTTGAAGAAATTTAATAGCGCAAGAATTACACATAGTTTGTTCGCTCTGTACTTCTTCTAAACATTCTTTAATTAATTGAGTAAGTAGTGTACGGTTCATATTTTCAAATTATACGCCTTTAATATAAATATCACGACCATAAAAAAACAGCCCTATATTTTTTAGATATAGGACTGCTTTCTAAGTTAAATTAGTTATGCTATTTATTGAAACTCAGCTCCGGTTGGAGTTAAATTAAAGTTAATAACAATAAATTCAGCGGTTTTTGCAGGTTGTAAATAAATGTCACCTACTAATAAATTTCTGTCTATTTGAGCAGGAGTGTTATTAGTTTCATCCATCACTACTCTAAATGCATATAAACCTTGTCTTTGCTGTATTGATTCCAAATAAGGATTAACGATACTTAGGAATCTATTTCTTGTAGCAGCAGTATTTTGTTCAAACACTAAATATCTAGAAGTAGATGCAATGTATTTCTTAACCGTAATTAATAATCTTCTTACATTTATTCTATCTAATGCGCTAGGTTTTTGTTGTAAAGTCTTTTGACCCCAAGCACAAATACCTTGACCAGGAAATGAAGCAATTGGATTAACTTGATTTTCATATAATGTATCACGCTCTGAATGATTTAATTTAGTTTCAATATTAATAGCATCTGTAATACCACCTCTATTTAAACCTGCTGGTGCATACCATTCTGCAGCTACTGAATCATTATAAGCTAATACGCCAGGCATTAACACGCTTGGTGGAACCCAAATTGGTTTATTAATAGAAGCATCTAATACTTGCATCCAAGGATAATATGTTGCAGCATAATTGCTATCCATATTAGTTGTTTGATTTGCAGCGGTTGCAATAGAATCTCCGTATGCAGTAACGTCTACAATAGTAAATGTATCTTGACGATTTTCTGCTGTCGATATCATATAATCTGCAACATAAGGGCATAATCTTCTGATTACTCCAGGTGCTAATAACATATTGATATCATACTCATCTTGATTTGATAAAATATCGAATGCATCTGTATACTTAATACTTCCGTTACTTGTAGCGGTTGATAAATCAAATCCAAATACGTTAGTTGCAGTAATATCAGCGCCAGCTAATTTTCTTCTAGCAGGACTCATACCATCTGAACCACCTTGAAATGGAACTGTAAACTGAACGTTATTAGCTGTTGGGCCAGTAACACCAGTGATATCAACTCTTGCAGCTAATGAACCTGTATATGTCAATCCTGTATTAAGAGGCATTACTAAATTATCAACATTAAAGTCTGGATTGATTGAATCAATTGCTACACCTAAGGTTGCTGATGAACCAGATACTGGAATTGGTAATAAATAATTTTCGTTATCTGCATTTGCAAAATTCCATCCTAAGAATGTATTATTTGAATATGATAAATTACTGCTGTTTTGTGAAATGGTATATGCTGAAGCAGGCATATTAGCATTAGTAAATCCAATATAAGTTTGTTTTAATTTTCTAAATCCTCTAGGAGATAATGTAACTGATACTGCACTTGAATCTACTGAAGGATCCATTTCCATTCTTACGTATTTAGAAATATTATTATAGTTATTATACTCAACAATTTTATTAGTCGTAGTATCAAATACTTTATATTTATCTCCAATTACTCTTGCAATATATTGAGGGCTATCTGGATTTAAATTAACGCTTCTATATTGTTCTAATATACTAGCTCTGTTATCTGAATCGCTATAGCTTCTAACTAATACATCAAATGTAGAATAGCTACCAGAAGAATATTCTCTTAAATTAGTAATACTAATTTTGATATCTTTATTAGTATCTATACCATCTGATAAATGATGGAATTTAAATAAGTTTTGAGTATTTCTAGCACCATTTACTCCAGTTACTACTCCTGATGTAATCCAAGGGGTAGCTGCATTATCATAATCTGGGAAATAAACATTATAAGAAGATGTTATTACTGTAACGGCTGGTATAAATGTTGCTGGTGTAGAACTTCCAGAAACTACTGGATAAATTACTTTCGTAGGAGTTACTGTACCTGTATATGTATTCCAATCTATATTAGATGTAGTTCCATTATAATATATTGAAACATACTGTTGATAGTATGTAAATGAGCCTGACGCGGCGTTATATGTGGTTAATGTCGGGAAATAATCGTAACCAGCTAAATTAGTATATGGATTAGAAGTAGTTCCTAAAGCAAAATTTAAATAAGATGGAGAACCTGTTAAAGCATTAAATGATTCTATAGGCATAGCTGCTTTTAAAGAAGCAGTAGTGACTGTCATAACCCATAATGCTCCCTGATTAATCCACCCTTGGTCTACTGCGCTACTTGATGCGTATGCTGCAGTACCTGCCAAAGAAGACCCATTTATATATCCAACTGATAAAGCTGTGGTATATATACCTGCTTGATTTCCTAAAGATGTTAATGATGTACCTGGAATAGTAACTCCATATCCATTAGATATATTAGTACTAAAATCTTGGAATGTAACATACGAATAAATACCATCATTATAGCTTGTAGAACTTACCTTAGTTGATTCTGGAGAGCTTCCGATTACTTTAGTAATAAAGTTAGTATTTTGACGATTAATAGATACATTGTAAGATTTAGCTGTTAAGTTACTTCCTGATGCTGTTAATGTAAAACTATTATAAATATTTCCGCTTACTGCTGTCGAAGCTCTTAAATCTAAATTAGCATCGCTATTATTTTTTGCTGGATGTAAACCTGATATAATTTGATATGTAATCGTTGACCCTGTAGAGGCTAATACAACAGCGGCCAACTTATTTGTTGTTGTAGTAAAGTTCCAACCACCATTACCTAAAATACGAACTACCATAGCAGATCCCGCATTTTTTAAATAATTTTTGATTGCATAAGGGATGTAAGTCTGAGATGAATCTTCACCTCCAAACATTACTTGATAATCTTGATACGTTAATACCTGCATTGGTACTAACGCCGGCCCTTTTAATGTAGGACCTACAAAGGCTGCTCCAATTTGGGCAATACCTGCTGGAAGAAATGATAAATCATTCTCGTTGGTAAAGACGCCTGGGCTAATAATTCTTTCTGTTGTCATTATTTGTTAAAGTTATAAATTTCGTGATTTGTGTAGAAAGATTCTTCCTACGAATATAATTATATTATCTTAAGATCAAACCTCCGAAATAAATTCTCCAGATTCTAAATTTACAGTACCAATACCATATTTCTTGGTAAATGCTTGCTGAATTTTAGATTCTAGTTCTTTTAGCTCTAAAAATACTCCTTGTAATTTAGAAAGTTCTTCTTCAATACCTTGTAATGCTAATGTTAAAGAAATCTTCTCTAAATTCACTTGCCCTAATTGAGCTGTCAATTCCAAATACTTTGATTGGATTGATTTTAATTCTTCTAACTCTTCGTTAGATAGTTTTGTTACGTTTGCCATAGTTTATTATTCTGTTATTATTAAATTTTGTAAAATGAAAGGATATACTGATTCTGTTTCTATTCTGCTTAAAACTGATAATGGTATTGGTTTATATTTAATCTCTAAATCATCATTTATTAGATCTGAATATTCTTTTTGAAACTCAATATAGATTGGATTAGGAGTGCCGTTAATTATATTATTATTATCATCAAATTCCTCTGTACCTAGTAAATATAATGAAATTATTATTTTTCCTGTTTCTTTATCTTCTACGCCGTATTTTTTAATTAATTCATCTCGTAAAGATTCTAATGAGGATTTTACTTTATTGACTTCCTTATTTAATTCAAGTAACCAATATTTAGTAGTTAAAGAAAGGGATTCGTTTATAAACCCCTTTATTAATGTAACTTGCTCTCCTAATTCATTAGTACTTGAAATGCCATTAATTTCGGCGTCAAGCTCAAATATTTGGCCTAGTTTAATTTTTATTGTTTCCATAGTAGTAATATAATATATTTATTTTATATATCCAAATTTAATTTACTTATTCTATTATATCTACATATTCTATTATAGGTAATGAATAAAGTATTTCTCTAATACTTAAAAAACTATCATCATATAATACTGCGTCAGTAACTACATTATTATCAAATGAGTCTTTAACAAATCGAAGATATGCTCCGTTTGCATAAAATCCTTCTAATTGTTCTTTTTGTTCATCTGTTGCTTTTAAAACATTCATAATTGTTATACTCCTAATTGTGTAAATAAACTTGATAATATTGAATATACGGTAGAGCCACTTTGATATAATTTAAAACCACCATGAGCTGATATCATGTGATAAGTTCCTGTTTCATAGCTACCAGCAGGTGTTCCATTAGTATTGCTTGTTAATTCAAATTGGGATGCTGCTGGTAAAACGGCAGTAGTAATATTACCACCACTGCCTGAAATAATAGCCCCTACTGTGGGAATATAGATAGTTTGTCTAACAGAGTTAGTAGTACCACTACCTGAAAATGCAGCCATATGCATAACAGATCCAGTATATGCTTGACCGCTAGTTAAATTAGCATTTGCACCAGCATTAATTGATGAAACAAATGTACCACTACCTGATGCATTTCTTGATAAAGTATTAATACCAGTTGTATGACCACCCATAGCTATTCTAGTGGTAACCATGTTTGGTGATTTAGCTATATAAAATGCTGTAGCTCCTCTTTGTAAATATTTAACAGCTTGTGTTGATGGAGTATAATTTAAATTTAAATAACTACCAGCACCTGCTGATTGGTATCCTTGTGTATTAGCCCAAGTTGGAGATGATACGGGAGTTACAAGATATGTACTAGAACTAACTAAACTAGTTCTTGCTGCTATTTGATTGCCAGTACCAACATATATGTTTATTCTATCAAATTCAGTAAGTAAACTAGCAGATATCATAGGTTTGAAGAAATAATTATCAAATATTTGTAGTGTATCATTAGGCATAGATCCGCCATTTGCTACAATAGCAGTTTGCCAAGCTAATGCTTGAGTTGTAAAATTAAATAAAGGAATAGTTGATAAAAAACTAAAAGGTGAAAATATCATATTATATTAAATTTTTAACATATGCTAAGTATAAAGAAGAAGTATTTAATGAAACCATAGTCACTATATCTTTTCCAGTTGTAATAGTTGGTATATATGATGATCCAGATATTTGTAATACGGAAGATGGAAATGATACTGTAGCGGATCCTGTAGTTGATACTAATATATTTGCTGTTTGACCTGTTTTAATATTTGTTGGATTAATAAAGGTATTAGAACCTTGCACTAATTGTAATGTAAAGAAATTACCGCTATTTAAATCTAATGAAGCTGTATTTGATGCTATTGTTAATGCTATTGTATTTCCGGCTACAGATCCTGTTATATTTACAGATCCTGTTATATTTAATGAACCAGTTATTATTATATTTTGTCGTAAAGTATTTACAAATGATGCTGTTGAAGCAAAAGATGCTGTTCCTAATAATGATCCTGTTATTCCACTAGTTACTATCAATGAGCCAGTAATTATTGTGTTTCCATTAATATCTAGTACTCCATTTAATAATGAAGATTTATTAATACCTACATTATTATAAGTATTATATACAGGTACCGGGAGGTTTGTTAAACTTAATAAAGATGAGGTTGTATACCATCCATCTACATTACTATAAATACCACTGTATAAGTATGTTATCATATTACTACCAGTATATGAAAGAAAGTTTATATTTCTATACCAAGTACTATTAAGCCAATTATAGGCATATATATCATATCCAGTGATAACGGCAGGTAATTGAACTGATGCCGTGTTAAAATAAATTTCATAATCTTGAAGAGTACCATCAGTAAATCTAACACCGGGACTAGTAGCTGAATGGTATTGGTTTGAATATGCTATAATGTAAAATGTAGAATCTAAGTTAGCATAAGCAGTATCAAATATTCCACCATAACTAATACTACCAGTAAGTATATTATAACTAGCTGACTGTGATATTGAACTACTAACATATAATGTTGTAAAATTATTAGTAGGGGCAAATATTGAATCAGATGGTAATGTAAGTGCTTGGTTTTTGATTTCTAATGAGCCACTTATTACCGCATTTCCACTAAATGGAAATGTCCCATTTCCACCACCGCTTCCTCCATTCATTGCATAAGATGCTGTTGTTGCAAATGATGCACTTGATATAGATCCTGTTATAGTTCCTGTTACAGTTAAACTACCTGTTATTGTTGAATCTTTAAGGGAGATTAATCCATTTCTTGCTATAAATTCGTTTGCCATTTATATTAAATTTTTGATATATACTAAGTATAAAGATGAAGTATTAAATGAAATCATATTTATTAAATCTTTTCCAGTTGTAATAGTTGGTATATATGATGATCCAGATATTTGTAATACGGAAGGTGAAAATGATACAGTAGCGGATCCTGTAGTTGATATTAACATGGTTGTAGTTTGGCCAGGTGTAATATTACTGGGATTAATAAAAGTATTAGTATTTGGCACAAGCTGTAAGGTAAAGAAATTACCACTATTTAAATTTAACGATGCTGTGTTTGAGGCTATAGATAAAGCTCTTGTATTTTCTATAACGGATCCGGTAGTGATTGTAGAACCAGTAATAGTAAAAGAACCAGTTATAAATACATTTTGATTTAATGTATTTAAATAAGATGATGTCGATGCAAATGAAGCTGACCCTAATAATGATCCTGTTATACCTGCTGTTACATTTAATGAACCTGTAATTATTGTATTTCCGTTAATATCTAAAACACCATTTAATGATGAAGATTTACTAATACCTATATTATTATTAATACTATATCCAGGTACTGGTAAGTTTGTTAAATTTGGTAATGACGAAGTTATAACCCAACCATACCCCGCAGATAAAGTGTCATCAATACCTATATAAAAAGGACCAGCCCCCGCTGAGAGATAATTTTGTCTTTTCCAATTTACACCATTATTACCATAAATATCATATCCAGTAATAGTAGCAGGTGACTGAACAGATCCAGGGGATATAACAAGAGTATAACCATTAGAATTACTATCACTAACAAGATAGCCAGCACTTGTTGCTGCGTGGTATTGATTTGAATATGTTATAACATAAAACGTTACATATATACTAGTAGGACTATCTTGATCAGTTCCATAAAAACTAAGAGCACTATTAGTTATATTAAAGCTTGTTGATTGTGATATCGAACTGCTAGCATATAGTGTAGTAAAATTATTAGTGGGAGCAAATATTGAACCGGATGGTAATGTAAGTGCTTGGTTTTTGATTTCTAATGAGCCACTTATTACAGCACTACCACTAAATGGAAATGATATTATTCCGCCACCGCTTCCTCCATTCATTGCATAAGATGCTGTTGTTGCAAATGATGCACTTGATATAGATCCTGTTATAGGTCCCGTTACAGTTAAACTACCAGTAATAGTAGTATTATTTTGAGCTATAAGACCGTTTCTTGCTATGAATTCATTTGCCATAATTTATTAGTTTCGCTTTCCACTAATGGTTATATTAATAAATATCGGTTATTGTTCAATTACACGATATTTTCTTCCTGTAGGGTCATTTTCTTGTAGCTCTGCTGCTTTGTCTAATGCTTCTTGCTCATTATCATATTCGTAAATAGGATCTGTTGGTTCTAGGTGTGATACCCAGATATCCCAATTAGGTATAAATTCCATTTGAATTAAGTATTTCATATTGTTATTATTTATTATTATATTCCGAATCTAGCTCGGGTTGCGTCATAGTTTTGTAACATTTCTTGTTGTGATAATCGTCTATTATATATTCTTACAATATATATATTTCCTGGGCTACTATAAAATGTTCCATAGGTAAAGTTTCTTTGTCTTCCTATATTAATATTTAAATAATTAGATATAGTTCCATTTACAACAATTGAAGTTGAAAGACTTTCAAATACTCCATTTGTACCTAATATACCACTCATAGTACCAGTAGATGAAGGTGTTGTGTAAGATGCTATATAATGATTAACTTGATTTAATTTACCTGGTATTGATGAAGTTAGAGAATAAGTATATGGAGGATTACCATTAGAATTAACCCCAATAGCTAAACTTCCGCTAGATGTTGTGTAAAAATAACCGTCTCCTTGGTTATCAGATTCTCGTTCATTGTGAATTAAACTTCCTGTACAGTTAGTTATAATTTCAATAGTTCCTGTAAATCCTACTCCCGTACATATAATATCAGGTACTGAAATATAATCATCTACACCATCTAATCTAATAGCACCGCTTGATGAAGTATTAAAAGTCGGGCCATTAGTTAATGTCCCATTTTTTACATTACTACTCAAATCATTCCATGTTGTACTTCCTGATTGATATGATCTAGGATTTGCAGCATCTAATCTTAATACTAATCCATTAGTAATTATATTACCTTGTCCTCCTGTTAAAGTACTCATATATTAAAAGGCATTGGAGCTGACCATTCTGCTGTAGCTAATATAACTAATATTTCTTCATAAGTATATGGTCCTTCTTTTGTTAATAATGTTTCAACACATGTTGGTATTGCACCGTCCCATTTAACGAATGTTTTAGTTTCATCTACTGACTTTCTTATAGTATCAATTGATGTTTCTAATACTTGAGTAAAATCAATATTAGATAGCTCTGATATATTAAATATCATAAAGTTTCTTGTTTCGTAATCTTGTAATTCCATATTATTATTTTATAGTCCAAATCTTCCTTTTGTTGCGTTATAGTTTTGTGTTATTTCTGCTGCGCTTAATGCTCTGTTGTATATTTTAAAACTTGAAATATTAGCGGCACCATAGGCACTATATTTATCCACTCCTAAGCTTATAGGAGATGTATTTGTATGTAAATTTCCAGATAATGAGCTAGATAAGGGCGTGCCCGCATTTTTATATCCAGTTACAAATAAACCATTATATGTATAAGTAAAATTATACCATTGGTTCCAATTTAAAAAACTATATTCTATATTAGTAGATATTGTCCCGGCTTGATTACCCATAGAAAATCTTACATAACTAGAACCGCCTCCTGAAGGACCTTGTCCTGTATACATAATAAAAGTATATATTCCATCTCCTGCTGATCCTTTAGATATAGGATATTTACCTACAACCATACTAGGAAAACTAACCCATATATCTATTGTAGTTGCACTTGCACTATTAAATAATATATTACCTAAATTAGCATAATCATCTACTCCGTCAAATACAATAGTACCGCTTCCCGAAGTATTAAATGTTGGCCCATTTATTAATGATCCGGTAATAGTAGTCCCTGAAATATCTCTCCATGCAGTTCCAGATCCAGGATATGAATCTTTCTTTGCCGCATCTAAGTTTAAGACTAATCCTTCTTTGACTATATTTCCGTAATATGCTATTCTTCCTGCCATAATTTATAGTCCGTATCTTGTTTTAGTTGCGTTATAGTTTTGTGCTACTTCAGCTGTAGATAATGCTTTATCATAAATAAATACTAATCCTATACTACCACGTACAAGTCTTTCAGAGATATAATCTTTCCCAATTGCTAAGTTTGCTATAGTTGTTGATGCATGATTTACAGTATTAGTAGCAGATACTCCATTTAAAAATCCTGTTGCTAATGTTGGAGTCACCGTTAAAGATAAAAAGTTCCAAGCATTATCCTGTAATACTAATCCCGAGTTCCAACTATATGTATTTACTGCATCATTCCAATTATATCCTAAGCATTCACTACCTCCACCATTTATCAATAACCCTGTTATATTTCCACCTGCTCCACCCCTACTTGCTACTAAACCTGAAAAGAATGAAACTGATGCTCCGTTTTTATAAAACCAAACTTGTATTGTCATGCTTGTAAAAGTCTTTATTAAAGTAGTAGAGCAAAAATCATCTACACCATCAAATACAATATTTCCATTATTAGCACTACTAAACGTCGGTCCATTTGTTAATGTTGCAGTACTCGCTCCTTTTGAAATATCATTCCAAGTAGTACCTGATTTAGGATATGATCTATTATTTGCAGCATCTAAATATAATACTAAACTGCTGTCATTTATTATTTTCGGTGAATAATTAAAACTCATAACTTATATTAAATTGATTTTATAATTCCTTTAAATGTCCACCCTGCAGAACTTCCACTTGCAAAGACAACTAAATTACTTCCTGATATACTTCCTGATAATACCATACCTGTTGTCGAGCCAAAATCCGTAGTTGAATTATCCATGTAATTTACCGCCGTACCTGACCATATTGCTGCGAAGTTTCCTGCTCTGGCATTAGATCCACTCTTTACGGTATAGTCCATAAAAACGCCGTCATAAGAGCTTGTAGGGAATGAATAAATAATATTTGATCCTAAGGCTGTCGATGCTATTCTATTTGTGGTATATAATGTCGGAGCTTGATAATTTCCTAGTAATATAGTATTATCACTAAATACTTCTAATATTGGTAATCCAGATATATCATTAACAGAAAATAATGATCCTGATAATGAATCGTTAATTGAAAATAATTCTCCTTGAGAACCTACAACTGTAAATATTGGCAGGGCTGAACCACTACCTTGGACTTTTAATGTTGATCCTGATATTGCGGTATTGAATGATGATGATAATAATGTTGTTCCTGCTACGTGAAGTGATGCGCTTGGTACTAATGTTCTAATACCAACATTTCCGGTATTTGAAATAAATAATCTTGTAGATCCGCTAGTCTCTAAAGCTAATGATTGATTATCATTTGTTCCTAATAATGCAGTAGCTCCAAATGAATTACCATTTTGAATAAAGGCATTTGATACAAATGATGCTGTAGAAGCGAATGATGCACTTGTAACAGTTCCTGTAAAGAAGGATGCGGTTGAAGCAAATGAACTTGATACTGCTTGTAATACATAAGATGCGGTTGACGCGAATGATGCACTGGTAACTGATCCTAATAACGTTTGAGCAGTTAAAGCATAAGATGCACTAGTTGCAAATGATGCTGTTCCTTGTAATGAACCTGTTATACCAGATGTTACAATTAATGAACCTGTTATTATTGCACTTCCTGAAAATGGAAATGCTGCTCCCCCACCACCATTTAATGCAAATGATGCTGTTAAGGCATACGAGGCGCTTGCTGCTTGATTAGCATATGATGATGTTGTAGTTAATAAATTTTGATTAGGATTATAACGTAATCCTCCATCTACTTGAATATATCCAGGACCGGATGTATCAACAAATAATACATTATGTTGTAAATTTTGCGTAGATATACTTGTCGATACTTGAAGGGCTAATGATGCTGTACTTGCGAATGAAGAACTTAATACACTCATAGACCCGGTTAAGCTACTGTCTATGATTCTATTATTATTAAATAAGAAATTAGATCCAGTTATAAAAACACTACCTGTAAATACTTGAGTATTTGAAATATTATTACCAAATACATTAGATCCGCTTGAATATAATATACTTGAAGTTATTTGCTGAACTACTAATTTTTGAGCTGTTATTGTTCCTGAAAATACAGCATTTGATCCTGTTATATTGCCTGTAATATTTATTGACCCCGTTACTTCTAAACTGCCAGTTATAATTGCGCTTCCGGTATAAGGAAAAGGAGAAACATATCCAGATAAATAGGATGCTGTTAAAGCATTTAAAGCATAGGATGATGTTCCCTGTAATGAACCTGTAAATGAAGAGGCTTCTATTCCCCTAGGAGCTAGTAATCTACCATCATTTCTAAATTCCCATAAATTAAATAGTGAGCTTGTATTTGTTGTTATATACACACCATAATCCTCTACTACAAAAGAAGATGATTGGTTATATGATAGTAATTCAACAAATCCACCCGGTGCTCCTGCTACAATATCAATATATCCAGGATAGGTATTACCGTAATAAGTCGATGTTATTTGAGATCCGCTATTAAATATAATAGACCCTGTTACTATTTGATTACCTTTAAAAGTATTTGATCCTGTCGTTGCAAATGATCCGGTGTTTGCATTTAATACATAGTTTGGTGCTAATGACGCAGTTGAAGCAAATGATGATGTTCCTAATAAAGAACCTGTAAATGAAGTTGCATATACATTACCATTAACTTGTAATTTAGCTAATGAGACAGACTCAACACCAATTCCCATTGCTCCAGTAGAAGTTATTATTACTTGTCTAGAAAAAGATCCTGTATTAAATGTATAAAATTCTAATTGACCACTACTATCATTTACTTGTCTAGTAGCTACTATAGCTGCTAATGTATTATCTATACTACTACTATTTTTAATTTTAAAATCAATTTCAGGCCCATATCCATCTTGTATAACAGATGATGAAGCATTTGCAATTAATGTTAATGACGTTCTTCCTCCATCACCTACTGTAGTAATACGTTCAAGATTAAACATATCAGCTGTAGTACCAGTAAAGAATAATTTATTATTGTTAATAGAAGCAGTAGTGTTTGAATTTAAATTTAGAGGTAAATATAAAGGTGCAAAAGATGCTGTTAATGCAAATGATGATGTTCCTTGCAATGAACCTGTAATACCTTGAGTTGCTATTATACTTCCCGTTACATTAATATTACCATTAAATACTCTTAAACTTCCAGATAAAATATTTATGTTGTTCTTAGATGTAAAGGATGATAAGTATGAAGGATGATTAAACCAAGCAATTTCATTTGATGCATCATATCCACCAATTGCAAATGATATGGGACCGGCTGTCGCAGGTGTACCATTTCCTTGGGATGTCATTCTTATACCACCTACACCATATTCTACTATTAAAGTACCATCAGCTATTATACCATTTGTTGAACTGCCTTTATATATCTGGAAGAAGTTACTACTACCACTAGCAGCAATTTTATCATTACCCATTAGTAATTGTATACCAGCACTAGAACCATTATTATCATTCTGGAAATACATTCCATCAGATCCGTTTTGGTTAGCATATACGTTAACCGTTTGTCCTGAATCTCCTATTGATCTACTAACTATAAATTTTCCAGCATTTGTTACTTGAAAAACATTAGAACCTGAGAGATTTATTGTATTTATAATACTTCCTGTAGATGTCGATTTTATTGATAATGAGCCTGATAATGTTAGTGATGAACTTATATTCCATAAAGAAGAACTATATTGAGCTCTAATATTTCCATCTCCATCTGCTAAAATAATATTATTAGATAATGATGGATCTAATCCAGTTACTGATCCTAATATTAGGTTAGCTCTTCCTGTTGTAATTCCTCTTCCAGAATCAAATCCTAATGAAATATTTTTATCTCCTATTGTAGCATCTCTTAATGCTTGTGTACCTATACCTGTATTATAACTAGATGAATTTACTGTAAATAATGAATCATATCCTAATGCGGTATTATAATCTCCAGAAATTAAAGTATTTATTGTTCTATTACCATTAGCAGTATTATAACTACCTGATACATTATTTGATAAAGCCGAATCTCCAAAAGCATTATTTCTTTGACCGCTAACTATTCTTGTTAATGCTGATGTTCCTACCGCTGTATTACGAATTCCTGTTACATAATTTACTTGGGCGGGATCATTTGCTGTTCTTGAAGGATTAATTGATCCTCCTAATGCATCTCTACCAATACCAACATTAAAATCAGATCCTGATCCTGCAAATCTACCTGCTTGTCCTCCTACATAAGTACTACTATTAAATCCAAACCCATATGCTCCTGCTAAATACCCTATACCTACATTTAATTGACCTGCAGTTGTATTTTTTAATGCCCAGACTCCCATAGCTGTGTTAGCACCTGAAGCATTTGAAGCACTTACTAATGCGCTGATTCCAAAAGCTTCATTACCTGAATTTATACCATTTGGAGTATTAGATACAGATCCATCAGCATATATTTTAAAACTTCCTGATCCATTTGCTTTTTCTGTTATTAATATATCATTTAACCCAGCACCTTTTATATGTAATGAAGCAGAAGGACTTGTTGTTCCAATACCTACATTACCCATAAATGCTGCTACTGATCCTGTTTGATATAACGAGCCGGTAAATACTTGAGTATTTGAAATGTCATTGCCAAATACATTAGACCCGCTTGAATATAATACACTTGAAGTAATAGACTGAACTACTAATTTTTGAGCTGTTATTGTATTAGTAACCGTTAATGATCCTGTTATTGTTTGGTCGCCATTAAATCTATTTGAGCCTGTTGTAGCAAAAGAGCCTGTATTTGTCGTACCACCTCCACCGCCGCTGCCGATAGAAATTACCTCTTCTCCGGACGATCCGCTCTTCTTCATGAAGACTAAACCATCGTATGTATTTATTGCTAACTCCCCGAAATCTAAAGAACCGGTATCAGGTATTTTGTTCGGAACAGAACTACGGCGTAGTTTAAGATATTGATTTGACATTTGCGAATAAATTATTAAAAGTAATTATATAATTACAATAATAAATATCTACAACGTTGGTATTGTACTATAATTATTTTGTAAGTATTAGAATGTACCTAAATCAATCGATGTTGGAGTACTATTATCGCCAAATGTATCATATCCATTAATAGTTAATGATCCTGATACTGTTGGTGTTGAGGTTACTATTACAGATCCAGACACTATAAATGATGGATTAGTAGAGCCAGTTAATATAAGTTGGTCAGTAGATGAATTATATTGAAGATTAGATAATACTTGTTTTAATTTTAATCGTGCCATATCTTAATTATTTATGCCCATTTACCGATTGCTATTACTTCATCGTCTGCTTCTAATACATATCCTAATGATGTCGTATTAAATACTAATGTTACTGTTGTACCTACTTCAGTTAAAGTTACTAAAGAAGATGGCACATACTGACCGTTTATAAAGAATGTAAAATCATTTACTGATGTAGCAGGTAATCCAGAACCTGCAGGTGGTTGAAGTATATTTGCAGGAGAGAATGTTGCTGTATTTGGTACTGTTATTGATGATGCTTGTTTAGTAATAGCAGTATTTAAATAAGCATATATTAATTGATTTATTACCGGTGTTTTAGGCACTCCGCCACTTCCTTGTCCAATTGCTACTGCTGTTGATCTTCCAGAGCTTACAGTTGCTGAATCTAATAACGTCGTTGATTCAAAGAAATTAACAACTACTTTATTTGGTGGTATTAATTTTTGAATGGAAGGTCTATTTCTTGCATCCTCATTTATTAAATATGCTTTAGTTGTAAATGAAAACTTTGCTTTTACAAATCTATCATTACCAATTTCATTACTTAATTCAAATGACGGGGCTGATATAGTAGTTGGAAATTTTTGCGTATCTCCAAATGCCGTACCATTAAAAAACATAATTTGTTCTGTCAAATCATTCATTTGCTCTAAGAACTCTGTCCAACAAATAATATCGTACGTTACATGAATAAATCTGGGAATATCTA
>Ga0209401_1000194_pt1 | contig 41593 bp, 39 predicted proteins | sample M_140807_MF_Meta_FD_187318 | JGI IMG/M metagenome (GOLD analysis project Ga0209401, IMG submission 187318) | Freshwater microbial communities from Lake Montjoie, Canada to study carbon cycling - M_140807_MF_MetaG (SPAdes) (version 2) | ecosystem: Environmental > Aquatic > Freshwater > Lake... | reverse complement strand
AATTTATTTCTGCATTTATAGGTTATGATGGTGTATATGAAAAATGTTATAGTTTCAATACAAACGATGAAGTTGAATCTATTAAAACTGGGTTTAACAGAGCCTCAAATGCATTTAAAGACAATTTTGGAGATATAGATTTCTCTAATGTTGTTTAATTTAATTTAATTTAATTTAATATTCATCTTAGTAGATAAATGTTAATTTTATATTTTATTTAATAACATTTATGCTGGTGTAGAATTTGTGTATTTAATAGTTTAAACTACCAAAATTTTATAATAATATACGATTATATGAGAAAATCGTATAATGTTGTCTCTGATTAAGAATATAAATTATTATATTTGTTTTTTATATTAATATATCTTTTTTGAAAGAAATGCATAAAAAACAAATGTTAACTAATAATATGTGGTATATTCTACTTTATGAATTTATTATAATATTATTAATTTTATTTTTTATTTATGTAAATTTGAAAAATTTGTTTATTATAAGAGAAGGAAAATGGAGCGTTGACAAAACTAAAAAAAAAGCTAAGGATAAATTAGATGACGTAGGAGATAAACTGTCAGATACAGGTAAAGATTTAGGAGGTGACATTGTAGATGCAGGTACAGGTTTAGGAAGTGGTATTGTAGATACAGGTACAGGTGTAGGAAGTGGTATTATAGATACTTCAAAAGATTTTGGTAATGATATAACGGATGCCGCAACAGATATTGGTGATGAAATAAAAGAATTAGGACAACAGGTATTAGGAATAATGGGTACTGCATTTGATGACTTATTAGATGAAGTAAATAATCTTAATAACCAATTTTATAATATACAAACAAGTTCTGACGCATTAACCGAAAGTAGTGATTTTGCTGTTGAAAATGTTAATTATACATTAGATAATTTTGATGCAATTGTTAATTCTATTATTAATAAGGAAGATCCTCCACCAAGACCTTCAAGAATTTCGTCAATAAAAAAAACTATAGGTGACGTAACAGAAATCGTATCCAACGTAAAAGACATTGTAAATTCCGACATTGGTCAAACATTAATAAGCAACATACCTAACAAACTACCCATCAGCCTACCTAAAAACAAATTCAAAATAGGTTAAAAAGTAAGTAATATGTAGGGCAACTAATATAGTATTTTCTAGTTTATGAATATATTATAATATTATATTTTATATTTTATATTTTATATTTTATATTTTATATTAACAATACATGAATAAAATCAATGACAAAAATGTAAAATTTATTATTATTTGTTTTCTTATTTTATTTTTTATTTGTGTTATTTATCAAAATATTTTTTATAACAAAGAAGGGTTTAATACAAATGATATAAGAGATATGGTTAATGATATTAGTGACATTAGTACAGCAGCACTTGACATACCAAAAAAAATTGATACAGTTAATGAAAAAATAACTACTATTGAAAGCAAAGTTGATAGTTTTCCTTCTAAGGCTACTACTGCTGCAACTACTGTATTTAATGATTCAATTAAAAGTGTGGACAAATCAATATCTACACTAGATAAACAAATTGAAGGTACTGCTGATAGCGGTTTAAAAACTTCCATTGGTGGTGTGAGCACTAAATTAACTAGTGCGGAAAGTGACATAACTAATGCGAAAAGTTCAATCGCTGGACTAACAAATCAATTGGCTGGTACTGCTGATAGTGGTTTAAAAACCTCAATAGATGGTGTCAGTACATCTATCACAGCACTAAATGATCAAATGGCTGGTAAGATTGATAGTGGTTTAAATACTGCAATTGGTAATGTCAACACAACCATCAGTGCCATAAATGGTAAATTAGCTGGTACTGCTACTAGTGGTATTAAAATATTAATAGACGAAGTGAACACAGCTATCGGAACACTAAATGATAAATTGGCTGGTACTGTTGAAAGTGGATTAAACACTTCAATTGGTAGTATTTCCACTTCAATAACCGAAATAAAGAAAAGATTGGGTGGTATAGTTGATGAAATTAAAACTGGTGCAACAGATGTATTTAATGAAGCAATCAAACCTGTTAGAAGTACTATTACAGAAATAGAAACTAAGGTTAAAGATATTCCTGGTGACATTAAAACTGGTGCAACTGATGTATTTAATGATGCAATCAAACCTGTTAGAAGTACTATTACAGAAATAGAAACTAAGGTTAAAGATATTCCTGGTGACATTAAAAGTGGTGCAACTGATGTATTTAATGATGCAATCAAACCTTTTAACGACAGCTTTGGAGAATTAAAAGGTATAGTTAATAAAATTCCAGATGACATTAAAAGTGGTGCAACTGATGTATTTAATGATGCAATCAAACCTTTTAACGACAGCTTTGGAGAATTAAAAGGTATAGTTAATGATATTCCTGGTGAAATTAAGGATACTGTAAATACTGCAACTGATCCAATAAAAGATAACTATCTAAAATTAAAAGGCGTTGTTGAAGATATTCCTGGTGAAATTAAGGATACTGTAAATACTGTAACTGATCCAATAAAAGATAACTATCTAAAATTAAAAGGCGTTGTTGAAGATATTCCTGGTGAATTAAAAAATCTTGAAAAAAAAATTTTGGGTAAAGCAATAAAGTATGTTAAAAAAGCAGTAAAAAAAGTAACAGATTTAATTAATGGGAAGATTGGGTACGTAATAGGATTAATTAAAAAAAATGTAAAATACTTAATTGGAATAATTAAACGCGCGATATCTAGTGTAGGAAAAATTGTAAATACAGGCATTGTTAGTCCTTTAAAACTCTTATTTGAGGCAATCGGAAATGTATTTGTACAATTATTTAATATTTTGAAGGAAATCGGAGATAAAATTGTTTCATTACCTAGTTGTATATTTGTTTATCAATTTGAAACTATTTTAAAAATTATGTATAGCATTTACAAGTGGATTATGCCTGGATTCATTGAAAACATTATATCTACTATATATAATAATACATTAAAACCAATAATTAAATTTATTTCTGCATTTATAGGTTATGATGGTGTATATGAAAAATGTTATAGTTTCAATACAAACGATGAAGTTGAATCTATTAAAACTGGGTTTAACAGAGCCTCAAATGCATTTAAAGATAATTTTGGAGATATAGATTTCTCTAATGTTGTTTAATAATTTTTTTATAAAAGCATTTTTATAAAAAATAAAATAATATCCTATATTAGTAGGTTAAAATGGTAAAAAAAAATATTACTAATAAAATCAATAAAACTAAATTGAGTAATAAAAATGTTTTGTTTAGTTGGGCAATTAAATTTGTTGAAAATATAAACCATTCTGTGTTTAGTTTAAATAATAGCAAGTTTTTTGCAGGAGTTATAATGATTCTACTTAATGTGGGTTCAAAATTTATTACTATACAATTTAGTAAATCATCAGAAGAATATATGAAATATTCCATTAGTAAACAAATCCTTATTTTTGCCATGGCATGGATGGGTACACGTGATATTTATGCCGCGTTGGGGTTAACTGCTGTATTTACTATTTTATCTGAATTTTTATTTAACGAAGAAAGTTCTTTATGTATTGTTCCACATCAATATAGAGTTCTTGATAAACTAATGGATACAAATGATGACGGAGTTGTTACAGAATTAGAATTAACACAGGCTATGCAAGTTTTAGAAAAAGCAAAAAAAGAAAAACAAAAAATGCAACAGCAAAAAGCAAATTCTAATTTCAATGTTTCAAAAATATAATTTATATAATATATTTTTTATATAATATATTTTTTATATAATATATAATATATGTCAATTGCGTGCGTTAGTGGTTACTTTGATCCTATTCATATAGGGCATATTGAGTATTTCAAATTAGCAAAACAAGGTGCGGATAAATTAATGGTCATTGTGAATAATGATGAACAAGCTATATTAAAAAAAGGGAGACCATTTATGCCTGCGGATGAGAGAATAAAAATTATTCAAGAGTTAAAATGTGTTGATTTCGTTGTAAAATCAGTGGATACAGATAGAACTGTATGTAAAACATTAGAAACAGTTTCCCCAAAACCTACCTATTTTTGTAATGGTGGCGACCAAAATAATAATAGTATTCCAGAAGCAGAAATATGTAATCAATTAGGTATTGAATTAGTAGATGGATTAGGAAATAAAATACAATCTAGTTCATGGTTGATAAAAGGAGCTAAACAAAGTTAAAATAATATCTTTGTAATTATCTACGTCTCTTAGTTCTCTTATTTCTTCCACCCGAATTATTTCTATATTTATTTGTTTTATTATTATTATTTGTAATGCTAGAATAATCTGGTAAAATAGAATATCTTCTATTTGTAAGTATAGCAAATGGTTTTTTAATTTTATTTACAGATCCACGACATTTTAGTTTTCTCCATTCACTATTAGTAATTTCTTTTCCTTTTTTTAACATCAATTCAATTGTTATATAATAGCATAAATCCGGATCTGGCATATTAAATTGATTATTAAATGATTGTATTGGTGAAGCATATCCTCCACGTTTCTTCTTAGTTAAACTACCACTTTGTTTACCACTTTGTTTACCACCTCCTGGTTTATTATTTGTATTTTTACGCGTACTACGACGAAGTACAGGATTAATATTAGTAATTCTATTATTTTGTGGATTTTGTGGATTTTGTGGATTTTGTAAATTATTACAACCATTTGTATCGTTTGGTACTTGGGAAATATTGGCATTCGGAAAATAAAAGTTAAAATTATTAATAAAATCTGTACGATCATAACTATTTGTAGTTTTTAAACAATTATTAGTATTTATAATAATTTTATTTACCACATTATTAATAACCTCAAATATTCTAGTATAGTCTAAGAATGTAAAATCTCTTTTGTTCTGTACAGGTTTATTATAATAAGAACTACCATAAATAATAAATAATAAATAATACGGTGGTAGATAGGTTATATTTCTTGATGAAGTATTCCTAATAGGTGGTTCTCTCTCAAATATAGTAACTGTCTTTCTAATAGAATTATATTGTGGTGTTGACTCAAAATTAAAAGTAAGTAATTCAAAACGTTCTCTTTTATTATATAAAAATAAATATTTATTCCATTCGTCTAATGTCTTTTTTGATTTATCATCAACACCAAATATTGTTTTTAATAAATTTCTTCCATTTTCTACTTCTTCGTTTAATGTGATTATATTCAGTTTTAATATTGCAGTCATAGAAACAATAGATAAATGATCACCCTGATAGTTACTACTTTCAATATATTCTTTCATATTCTGTTGTGTAATAACTTCACTTGGACCATTTGTATTAATTTTATCTAAAAAAACTTGTTGTTCATTTTGTGGTAATGATATTATATATTGATATGTAATATTTCTCAAAATAGCTACTGTGAATAAGTTAGATCCAATACCATAATCATTATATAAAATTTTATTATCTGGATTTTGATTATTATGAAAATTAATACCATCCGCAACAGCCATAAAAAAATCTCCTTGGTCTTGATTACTTTTTACACTTAAACTATCTACTATATTTGTATATGCTGTTTTACTTAAATTTTTTGCTTTTTCAACCTGTGTAGTTGTTTGTGTATTAAATATATACTTTACATTTTCTTTATCTGACTCATCTAAGTTTACAAATATAGAATTTAATAATTTATAAAATTTATCTGATTTAAAAAAATTACGCAGAGTTTTCGTATTTGCTGGTGATGGTGATAAAGTTACACTATCTGATGGACTATTATTAGAATCCGGATTTGTAATTTGTTTTGGAGGTTTTGGAGGTTTTGGAGGTGATGGAGGCATTATAGCTGGATACACAGTAGATGTAGGTCTTATATCTGGGGATACAGATTGTGGTGGTGGCATTATTGCTGGATACACAGTAGGTGTAGGAATTGTAGGTAATGCTGGAAGTACTGGTGTTATAGGTGTCACTGCTGGTGCAGGTAATGCTGGTGCAGGCAATGCTGGACGGACAGGTTTTATATTTGGGGTTACAGACGGTAAAGGTAATGATGGACGTACAAGTGGCGTAGGCGTCACTGTTGATGCTGGTGTTACTGGTTTTACATTTGTCACTGTTGGTGTAACTTGTGTCACTGCTGGTGCACTAGGTGTTACAATTGGTGTTATAGTTGTAGCCATTGGAATATAATTTTCACCCTGAACTACATTTTTAGGTAGTGTATCTAATTGTTTTATAGCATTTAAAATAGACGGATTCATCGGATAAGTGTTACTTCGTACATAATTTGGATTATTTTGGTAGCTAGAATAATTTGGATAATTTAATATAGTACTTATATTATAATTATTTTGAGGTATATCATCTTTTACATCTAACTTCCAATCCCCTTCACGCCAATTTAAATCACCAATTATATAAGGTTCGTTATTTAAATAAATATAACCCTTTTCAGGAAATAGGTTTTTAAGTGTTATTTTAATATTATTATCAATATATCTTCTATTCGTTGCTTGTTCTAAATTAAATGCACGTTGTATTCCGTGACTATTAATAAGTGATAAAAACAATTGTTTATCAAAAAATTCTTTTACACGAAAATTGCTAGGAATTTTATTTATTATTGATTGATTTAATTTTACCAAAGGATTAAATCTTACACTTTTCCCTTTTGTTTCAGGTATAGTCATACTTGGCAGATATTTAATTTTTGAAAAATTTGGAAGATTTGTATTAATAGTTATTTTTATTTCATTAGGTATAACATTTGACATAATTGTATTATTATATTATATTATTAAAATAAAATAATCTTTGTTTATTTTAATGACATCTAATACGAAAACAATGAAACGAAGGTTTTCAAAACAATTATCAAAATATTCTAATCCAAGAACTGCACAGAAAAAGGCGTATAAGTATTTGGGAAAAACTGCAAAAATATATCCAGCAAATAATCCTCAAAAAAAATATAAAATTTATGATCCAAAAAATGAAAAATGGGTGAATTTTGGACAAATTGGATACGAAGATTATACCAAACATAAAGATAAAAAGAGACGTAAATCTTATTTATCAAGAAGTAGTAAAATGCGTGGTAACTGGAAAACAAATCCATATTCAGCAAACAATTTAAGTATTCATATATTATGGTAAATACCTAGTCAAAGAAATAGACAAATATAATTTTTTATTCCATTTTGTTAAAAATAGAATACAACTCAAAAATCAAACAAAAATCAAACAAAAATCAAAAATATAATATATTCCCAAAGTAACTTAAAGAAGAAACATAAAAGTTTTTTCCAAGACTTTTTTGGATTTTTCAAAAATGGACAAAAAAAATGTCCAAAATCGGAAATTCTAAAAAAGTCTTTGAAAAAACAAAGATTTACTGCATAATTGAATTTTAGCGTCTGGTCTCAAAAAAAATAATTTTCATTTTGTTACGATATAAAAAAATTTATTTATTTGAAAAACAATTTAGGCGTTTTTTTATTATCCTATAATGGTAATAATGGGTAACAAAAAAACGCCAAAAAACGCCGAAATTATGTTTTGTAAATTTTGTGACTTTACGTGCTTTAAAAATAGTGATTGGGATAGACATATTTTGAGACTGAAACACAAAAATAACGAAAAAGGGTATCAAATGGTAACAGAGACAGTGCAAAAAACGCCAGAAAACGCCGAAAAATACTATGCATGTCAGTGCGGAAATTTATACAAACATAATTCTGGATTATCCAGACATAAAAAAAAATGTAACAAAAATGAATTATATCAAGAAACTGAATTGTATGAAGAAAATGAATTATATAAAGAAAATGAATTATATCAAAAAGTTCATTTTACACAATTGACTAGTCTAATAACAGAATTAGTTAAAAGTAATGCAGAGCTTCAAAAATCAGTTATGGATGTTTGTAAAAATGGGTCCAATAATATATTAATTAATAATACAGTAAGTAATAATAATAATAAAACATTTAATTTGAATGTATTTTTGAACGAAGAATGTAAAGATGCAATGAATATAATGGATTTTGTTGATTCACTCAAATTACAAATTTCTGATTTGGAAAATGTTGGAAAAATGGGATTTATAAATGGCATTTCAAATATTATTATAAAAAATTTAAAAGCCATGGATGTTCATAAAAGACCTGTGCATTGTAGTGATGCAAAACGAGAAATAATGTATATTAAAGATGAAGATAAATGGGAAAAAGAAAATGAAGAGAGAAAAAAATTAAAGAAGGCGATTAAACATATTGCACATAAAAATAGTAAGATGCTTCAAGAATTTAAAGCAAAATATCCAGATTGTATATATAGTGATTCAAAAAAATCAGATCAATATAATAAAATTATAATAGAAGCAATGGGAGGTCATGGAGATAATGATGATGAAAAAGAAGATAAAATTATTAAAAATATAGCCAAAGAAGTGCTAATAAATAAAACGTAGTTAAATCATAAATAAATATTTATAAAAGTTATTCCATTTTTGTAATATTCCATAAATCACTACATAGATTTGAAGTTAAATAATTATATGGAAAATAACAGTAACCTTTATCACCCCATGACGCGCCCCATGAATTTCTTACAATGAATACTTGTTTCGTATCATCATATCCACAACATACAACTGCATGTCCACCCTCTAATTGTTCTGTTTTAGTATTTGGCATAGGAACCATACCTGTTTGTGCTACATAATTACTTTCAAAAGAACTATATACTAGAAATCCAAAAACAAATGGAAATCCACTATCTAAACATGCTTTCATTGAATTGATATCATTGGGTATATTTTTTACTTGTAACGCATTATGTTTTAATGCATTTTTATAACAATTCGGTGTTGGTTTAACTGTAAATTTGGATATAATATAAGGCCATTGTTTTTCTTGACATATACCATGAGTTTGTAAAGATTTAACACCGTCATATAAAGTAGCGCCAGCATCATATGGTATGTTTCCCTCTATCATTCTTTCATTATAATAAAGAAATAATCTAGAACCTAATAATCCATTTTTATCATAACTTACTAATCCACATAAAGCACATGCAGTACATGATCCTAAATCACCTTGATCATAAACAGGAGGCATTTTGTTTCTTAAATCTACTATTGGTGAAGCAGTTGGTTTTTTAATTTTTGGTAATTGTAAAAAATCCAATTTTTCAGGTGGCAATCTCTCAACAATAAGATTATAAACACGTTTTTTTTTACAGATGCATTTAAAATTTGTCATTTTACAATTACACTTACTCATAAAATATATTATTTGTAAATATATTTCTTTTTACAAATAAAATAACTAATAGATAGTTTTGTATTTTACATAATTGTAAATTAAAAAACTGTTTTTTGAAAAGTTGAAAAATATATAAATTTTAGAAACAATTTTGTCACCTTTCGTAAAAAAAAATAAATAAAAATAAATAACTAATATATAAAATTATGTTTGATAATCATTATAATGAGTGGAGAATTTCAAGAATGAATGGAGTTAAAAAATATATTTCTTATAAATATTTTGAATCTAAAACGTTATTAGAGTTAGGGTGTGGTCATGCTGATATTGGAAATATGTTTTATAATTTAGGTACAAAAGTAACATGTAGTGATGCAAGAAATGAACATTTAGAAATTGTTAAAAACAAATATCCTCACATTAAAACATTGTTAATTGACGGTGACAATGACAATATTGAAGATAAATACGATATAATTTTACATTGGGGTTTACTATATCACTTGAAAGAAATAGAAATACATTTAGAAAAAGTTTCACAAAAGTGTGATGTTTTATTGTTAGAAACGGAGGTTTCTGACTCAGATGATAAAGAATTTTATATATCAACTAACGAAAACGGAACATACGATCAGGCTTTTAACGACAAAGGAATTCGCCCTTCACAATTTTATGTTGAAAACGTTTTAGAAAAAAATGGTTTTCAATTTAAACTTATTAAAGACCCCATTTTAAATACAAATTGTCATCATTATGACTGGGAAATAACTAATACTAATACTTGGAGACATGGATTAAGGCGATTTTGGATTTGTTGGAAAAACATAGAATCACCCTTAGTGGAGACAGCTGACAATTAGTTTTCATTTATGTCGAAAAATGATACTCTTTGTGGAAGATTGTTTGATAAGTATTATTTTTACCTTAAAAATAAGCGTTTAAACAAATAAAAGTCTAAATATCTTAGACGGAAAAAAATAAAAAATATTTCTTATTCTGAAAACATATTCATATGAAATAACTCATTTAATACTTTATCCGCAATAAAAATAGAATCCTCTTTACATAATTTTAACGTTACGCCATGTGCCATTGCTAAGCACATTTGTGTTTTAATAAAACTTTCACTAGGTTGCAAACCTAATTTAGAAATATCATTATTATTTAAATAATTATATAATTCACATAAAAAACGATATATCTGCTTTTGGTTTGCTTGTTTTGAGCAATGAATAGTATTTTCTATTATTTCAGATGTAAACTTAATAATGTTATCATAATGTTTTTTCGGAAGATGATTGATAATATCCTTAGGTTCTATAATACCTGACAAAAGTATTTTTTCTGCAATTTCTTCTGAGGATAAAGTAAATAAATCAGAAAATATTTGAAATAATACATTCCTGTATTCATTATCAATATCATATGTAATTCCAAAATCAAGTATTCCTATTTTATAAGGGTATTCCTTATCATTAATATCTTTTATAAATAAAATATTTCCGCTATGTAAATCGCCATGCGTGAACCCATGTATAATAGTAGTTACAAAACCAAATTTCATAACTTGTTTCGCAAATTCTTCGTAATCTTCTATTAGGAGTTTATTAATAGTCATTCCTTCAATATATTCCATTAATATGGCACAATTATATTTATTCGTAATATTTTCATAAACAGATGGAATTTTTATATATTTTAAATTCTTACAATTATCTTTCATTCGTTTCATATTTTCAACTTCCAAATGGAAACACGTTTGTTCTTCTATTATATCAATGCTTTTATGAATGCTTTGTGATATATTATATTTTTTAAATAATGGAATAAATGATAACATATCTACACAATATAATAGATTATCTATGGCTTCATGTAATTTTGGTTCAATGTTTACTCTTTTTATTTTAACAATTACTGGTTCATCTGATTCTCTCATATACGCTTTAAAAACTAATGAAATCATTCCAGAATTTATGGGTGATTCAAATCCATCTTTAAAAATTAAATCATAATCATTACTTATATTTATGAGTAAATCAAAGTCAATATCATTATAATTCCATGGTGCTTTATCTGTAAATTGAGATAATTGGTTATTTATATCATCTGTAATAAAATTATTATTTAATGCAATAGCTTGAAATACTTTTACATATAAAATATTTATAGAAGCTAATTTTTTCGTTAATTTACTAACAAAAGAATTATGATCATTAAAAATGCAATACAAAAAATATTCACTCACAAAAATCCATATGCTATTAAATAAAAATAAAATTTGGTTAATGTTTTTCTTTATAGAATAATCCATTGACTTAATTTATATATTATATTGTAATGTTCTCTATAAATTGTTTTGTGCGTTTAAATATTTTGAATAATAATAATCCTATTATTTTTTCTGCAAATAAAGGAATATTTAAATAATTTGCAAATGAAACACAAAATGTACAGTCTACTTTATGTGGTGTTATTATATCAAAAGAAGATGTTAAATTATTTAAAGGCAATAATATGGCATCCTCAGGCATTTTAATTTTATCAGGTTTATGTGTAAAAATTGTTTTTGTTGTGAATATAATTTTATTATTCTCTCTTGTTTGTTTCATATTAATAAATGAATAACGTTGTGGTAGCCCAACATCTTTAAATAAATGTTTAACTAATACAGTAATTTCTGCTTCCTCAGGATTTATCATTTTAACATCTGTTTTTTCATAAACATCTGGATTTAAATCATAAATAACTTTCATAAAATGAATATTTAATATTTTTTCAATATAAATAGTATGATTTTCAATATGAAACGTAAACTGATATTGATTTTTATCTATTTTTTTAAAAATAAATCCTTCTTTATTAAATAATTCTTTATCCATTTCTTTATCCATTTCTTTATCCATTTCTTTATCCATTTCTTTATTCATTATGTATACTTTATATAATAATACATACTTATAATATAAAGTAAATAGTTAAACATATAAATTTATCGTTTTTTATCATTTTATCATTTTCTTAATTCATTATTTGTTTAATATTCGCCCAAAAAGATTGACTCTTTTGTTTCACTTGTTCATTTTGTTTTGCATAATAATAAGCCATTGCAACACTTTCTTCGTCTTGACGTTTGTTTTCTGTAAATAACTGTTTTAAGGATGTTTCTTTATCCAATGGGGTAGTATTTACAGATTCTCTATATAACTTATATTCTTCAATATTTTTAAATTTCGGCATATTAGCATAATCTTCTTCTGTAACAGGAATCACTGATTCTACATATGCTTGCTTTAAATCAGTATAACTCATTCCATCATTAAATAGTGAACCAGATGTAAAATTATTATTACTTTGCATAAGTGTTGTTCCTCCAAATGTTGATGCGTATTGTATATCCACACCTTTATATGGTGTGAGTGTTTGTACTTGTTTTTTATGTTTTTCCATTTCAATCGCCATATTCGCTTTTGATACATTTCCCATATCTATAATATCTTCATTTGATTTCAACCATTCTGCATAACCTGTATCACCTTCATCTTCTAATTTATGTTTATCAAATTCTTCATTAAACCATTTATTAAAATTTTTCGGGTCTTTTAATGCCGTATTTTTTTCAAAAAGATTATTTAAAATAACTCCATGTGTTTTATTATCGTAATCACTATTATCTTCTATTTTTTTTATATTTTTATTTTGAAATTCATATATGGCATGTAATCGTTTATAAGCTTTTGAAAAAAATAAAAAATATTTTGGTTCTAAACTAGATTTATCAGGATGTGTTTTCAAAACTGTTTTTTTACTTATTCTCATAATATCATCAGATAACATTTGTGTTTCAATGCCGAATAAATTATATAAATCCTTTTTATCATAATTATCTATATTTAAATCTAATTTACTATAATCTTTTTTATCATATTCAACTACATATACTTTTTTATCACCTTCTGGATTATTAAATGGATTAATACCATCAAATGGGTCAATATTATATTCATTTTTACCATTTTCTATTCTAACTCCTGTATGTTTATTTTGATTCTTGATTTTATTATAAAAATCTTCTTGTGAATTATTGTACTGATTGTCATTATTATGTTTGTCATTAAAACCATTTTTTATATCATTATTACTTTCATGAATTTTAACTCCGCCTTTTGGACATATTTTTTTCGTTTTATAATTCATAATTAACAAATAGATTATATTTTTACACCTTTGAACATTTAAAAAGTTGTCTTATGTAATCATTACAAATTTATTTTTGTTCATTTTATTTATTAAATCTTTATATATTTCATTCAGTTTGCAATTTTGTTCATAATCAATTTTACGATTAGTTTCTTTTTTCACTAAATTTAAAGAACCTATTCCAAGTAATTTACTTAATCTACCTTGTTTTTCAAATAATTTTTCATATTTAATTGAATATATTTTATAGTTTCTATTTTCATTAGGTTGAGTGTAATTGTTATAAAATTCATTTATCCCATATAAATCACTAGATTTGTTCAATACATCACTTAACTTGATATTTTTATCAGTCTGAATGTGTTGTAAATGGTTAATATCACCAAATCTAGAAAATATAGATTTAACTGGATTTTTATAAATAAATAATACATAATACCGATTTATTTCATTTATTGGTATTTCTATACCATTAAACCATTCAAAAAAACAATTCCCACCTTTCTCATTTCCTACATATTCTAAATTATCAGGAGGTTTTCTACTATGAATATGTTTGACAATTCCAAATTTTTTTAAAGCATTACATAACATAGTTGATCCACATCCTCCATAAGAACAAACGTAAAAAATTTTACTCATATATTATATATATTATATATATTATATATATTATATAATATATATATATATAAAGTAAAAGCATAAAATTAAAATGTATAATTATATAAATCTATGGTTCCATGCATTCTTTTTCTAATATTTTTATCATCTAGTAGTATATTTAGTAGCTATGAAATTCATTTGAATAATCAAAATAGATATTTGAAATATATTAATGAAGATATATTTTCCAATAAAATATTTAGTAAAAAAATATATAATCCATATGGTAAAAAATATTATGAAGAATTGATGAAACAAAAACAATCAGAATTACGTAATAAAATGGATAAACCATTTAAAAGAAAATATCCTATTTCTAAATCTTATTATGAAGAACAAATAAAACGTTTAAATTCAAAAAATGATACTATTCGTGATAATGGTATATTAAATTTAAATGGTTTCAATGATAACGAAAATGGTCATGATAACGAAAATGATAATGATAACAAAAATGGTGATGATGATGACGATGATGATTTTGTACCTAGAATACAGGTTAGAATAAATAAAAATAGTTTCTTAGAAGCATTTGGTATACAAATGGATAATAATGGATTTGATAATAATGTATTTGATAATAATGGATTTGATAATAATGAATATGATAATATGAGACCTGTAAAAAATAGTTATAAAATAAAAAAAAATTCAAAATCAAAAAATTTTGAAGTGGTAACCAATTATAATATAAAATTCAAGGATGTGGGTGGTTATGAAAATGTAAAAGAAGAACTAAATCAGTGTGTGGATATGTTGAAAAATTATCAAAAATATAGTAAATATAACGTAAGAATCCCTAAGGGACTAGTTTTAGAGGGTCCACCAGGAACAGGTAAAACATTATTATCAAAGGCATTAGCTGGTGAAGCTGAATGTGCATTTATTGCTGTATCAGGATCAGATTTTCAAGAAAAATACGTAGGAGTAGGTTCTACACGAATTAAAGAATTATTTCAATTAGCAAAAGAAAATGTTCCATGTATTATATTTATAGACGAAATTGATGCAGTTGGGCGTAAAAGGTCAACGGATAGCGAAAGTTCATCTAGTGAACGTGATTCTACTTTAAATGCTTTATTAGTAGAATTAGATGGATTTAAAAATAATACTGGAATTTTCTTAGTTTCAGCTACTAATAGAATTGATTTATTAGATAGTGCATTGACAAGACCAGGAAGAATTGATAAAAAAATATTTATTGGACTTCCTGATACGGCAACAAGAAAAGCTATTATAGATATGCATATAAAAGGAAAGCCATATGATAACACTGTACAAATATCCAACTTAGTAGAAACAACTGAGAGTTTTACAGGTGCACAAATAGAAAATTTATTAAATGAAGCTATGTTAAATGCATTGCGTAATAATAGAAATGAATTTAATAATGATGATTTTAATTTAGTTTTAAATAAAATGATGGTTGGATGGCAACCTAATGAGCACGAATTCGCATCAGATATTATTGATCATATAGCTATACACGAAATGGGTCATGCAATAGTGGGTATGTTTTCTAAACATCATTCCAAAATAACAAAAGTAGTTATTAATTTTTATTCGCCAACTAGTCCAGGGTATACAGTGTTTGAAACATCCAAGTCCAATATTTACACGAGAGAAGCATTATTTGAACATTTGATGATTTTATTATCAGGAAGAATAGCCGAAGAAATATTTTATGGTGTATCTGTGACAACGGGTGCATTAAATGATTTTGAGGAAGCTTTGAAATTGGCGGAAAAAATGGTCGTGTATTATGGTATGGGTTCTAATGTGATATATCCACAATTGAGTGATAAGTATAAGGAATTAATAGATAATGATGTAACGGAATTAATAAATAAAGCTTATCATTATGCAGAGTATATTTTAAAAAAATCAAAAAAGTTGGTAAAAGAAACATCTGAAATATTAAAGAAAGAGAAATTTTTATCTGCTGAAACGTTAGAAAAAATAATAAATGAAAAGTATCAATCTTTGTTAGATTTGAATATAATATTTTATGAATAAGTGTATGAATAAGTTTCACAAATAATTATATAAATAATTATATAAATAACTCTATGATTTTGTAATAAATAATATTACAAGACCATATTGAAAACGATATCAAAAGACCATATTATAAATTAAGAATGCGAAACAGAAGTGATATTTGTTTTTATCCACAAATCATAATTAGTTCCGATACGTCCTTTTGTTAAGGAACTAGTATCAGCAATTGTAATCGCTGCAATTTGCTGATGTAAAATTTGAAAAGCTTGTAAATTAACTTGTGATCTTGCGTTTTGTTTAGCCTCCTCCTCAGTTGAACCAGTTGCGGTTACTGTTAGTGAATTAGGAATTTTATAAAAAAAAGGTTCACCATTAATAGTGACATTTACTGAACCAAGCGAACAAACAGCGGTAGCGGACCAAGACATTTATATTATCTAAATGTATTAGTTATTTTACAAAAAAAATTACCATCTACATAAATATCTAAATATCTAAATATCTAAATATCTAAATATCTAAATATCTAAATATCTAAACTAATGGTGTTGCTAGATGATTTTTGACGTCTACGACTTTTCTTCGGCATATTACCTTCACTTTGTAACGATTTCAAGTCACTAATACTAATAGTACTATTATCCATTGGATTAGATTCATTCATATTTATATTTGTATTTCCATTAGTATTTCCATTAGAATTTCCATTAGAATTTACATTCATATTTTGTTCTTGAATATTAATCGTTTTCGTTTTAAGTCCTGATAAAATATCCGAAATATCAGAAGGTCCTTTCATTTCAGGGCGTTTTCTAGTTGACTTATCTGCGTTTCCCATATTATTCATATTCATATTCATATTCATATTACTCATATTAGATACTCTTTCAGAATTTTCACGAATATTGATTCCATCATCTACAAAATGACTACGACTCATATTTAAATCTGGACGATTTGCGTAATTATTATTTCCGGGTCTTCCCATAGGAGGAGGAATTGCATTTGGACCTTGTGTTGCCATAGGAGGTGGTGGACCATTATTCGTATTTGGCATAGGGTCCATCATATTAGACATAAAACCAGAAAACCCTGGACTAGATTGTGACATGGTATTTACTGCGGCAGATTGAAAAGACCTCATAAGGTCTGGGTTTTGTCTCAATATATCATCCATGCCAGGCATAGCACTTTTGAACATAGTATTCGTCATATGAACCATCATTGCACTTCCGCCAAGTTGGAATAATAGTTTAAGCTCAGGTGCCATGGATGCTTTTGATTTATATTTTTCATGTAATTCACCAAAAATCTCATCATAATCATTAATATTTTCATTTACTTGTTCACTCCAACCATCTAATTTGATATCAAAAGGATCAAAACGTCCGTTTAAAAATTCAATACCATTAATACAAGCCATAAGCATGTTACCTTGAAATTTTACAGAATTTGATTTTTCCTTTTCTTCCATAATGGTCTCATATTCACCTTGCATTTCTTGTAAAGAGGATTCCATGTTGTATTTTTTGGATAATTCTACACCCTTTTTTTCTAATGCTTCTAGTTTTCTTAAATATTTGAATTTTTCACGTAACATCTCTTCTTTGGATAATTGTGGTTGTGTAGGCATCGCTTTATCAGGATTTAAAGGAATATTATTAAATTTCCCATAACCATCCCATGTAGTTGAATTATTACTATCAATATTAGAAGTAGATTTACCTAGTGATGGCAAATCAGCAAATTTAACAGAATGGGTATCTTCTTTTTGATCCAAATCATTAAAACTATTTGAACCTCCAAACATGGATGATTTTGGTTTAAAACTACTGGTAAATTGCGTATCTTCTGCAAGTTCATTTAATTCATTTTCTAAATTATTCAGATCTTCTAAATCAATGTCACTTTTTGGTTTAGATCCACCTCCGGTTGATAGATTTTCATTCATTAATAATTCAAGACCACCACCAAAATTAGATGATTTCATTGAATCACCTCCATTAAAATCCATATCAGATAGCTCAATTATATCAGACATTGTTATTTATTAACTAGAACATTTAATTTTAAGTATTACGAACATGAATATTATTTATTAAATTTTATTTTTTGTTTTATTTAATTTTATTAAAATTTTGTAAAATATGATTTTTATAATGACGTATTATTTATATACCATAAACCTTGTAAAAAAGAATCAGCTAAATCGTCTTTTTTTTTATGTGATTTGAAAAAATCTACTTGGTTGACAAATCTATGATCGTTAGAAATAATTTCAAAACATTTTTGAATCCCTAATTTTTTCCTACTACTATAATTTTGTTTATCTTTCACATCACAATCTTTTAATTTATTAGATGCAGATACAAACTCTAATTTATCCACTAATATATCACTCATAATAAAATATTGGACAATCATTCCTTGAATTGTTTTCATACGATTTGCAATAGGACTTATTTGATTTTCAATAATAACATAATCAATAGTTTCTTCTTCTGAAAATATTTCATTAAATTTGTTTTTAATATTAGATCCAATACTTATTAAATCCACTTTGGAAGCATTTGTAATAGTTACATCTTGAAAGAAGTTTTCGTAAATATATTTATTTATAAGCAAAATTAAATCCGTTTTTTTGATTGGTTTTTCATATAAAATATTATATTTTTCTGCAACTTCGTAAAGTTTTTGAATGGTTTTTTTTTGAATATCACTAGGTTTTAAGTCAGATGGTAAAATTTGTAGCGTTTGCTTTTTGGCATGTTTTACACAAAAGTATTGTAAATCTTTTTTATATTTTGCAGGTTTATTACATAACTGATTTTTATCTAGAATACAACAATTCACAACATCCGGTTGTGAAATATTAATAACATCCCATTTGGAAATTTCAAAATGGATGTTATCAGGTTTTTTAATAAAAAGACAAAAGGCTAAATTTTTAATACCAACATCTATACTTAAAACTTTCATGATTTTATATTTTATAGAATAAATATTTAGATAATAATTTATTTATATATTAAATGGGATTACTAAGAAATAAAAAATTATTGTTTTGTCATATCGCAAAAAATGCAGGACAAACTATTCATATTACAATGGAAAAAATGGATAAGCTAGAATTTCATGATAAACATTATAGTATGTTACAATTAAAAAAATTAATAAATGATGATAATTTATTTAATGAGTGTATAAAATTTTGTGTAATAAGAAACCCATGGGATAGAATGGTATCTACTTATTTTTTTAGAAAACAAAATTGTGAAACAGATTTTGGACCAATTGAACAGTGGAATTTGAATTTTAATGATTGGATTAAATACATATATTCTGATGAATACATTAGTTTAAATTTAAAACACGGCGATACATTGGAAAATGTAAAATATCATTTTGGTAGTTCTTTAAGATGGGTTAAAGATGATAATAATAATATAATTGCTGATAAAATTATTAAATTTGAGAATTTGGAAAATGAGCTAACAAGCCTATTTAAAGAAGTTGGTTATTTTGAATCTTTTTGTAAAAATAACAATACAAATCATGAAGAAAGACATAAATATTATAACGAAGAAAGTAAAAAATTAGTAGCAGAAAATTTTAAAGAAGACATTGAATATTTTGGGTATACATTTGACTAATTTTAGTTAAATTAAATAACAAAAAATTATTTTGCATATTTATTAGTATATGAATTACTACTATTAGCGTCATTACTTGGAGGCTGGACATTATATGGAATATTAACATCAGCTGTTGATAATCGTGCATTTAACTGTTCACTAGTCAAATAAGGATTTTTTAAATCACTATTATAATATCCATACCCAGGTCTAGATGTGTCATATACAGATTTAAAACGGAAAGGAACATTATTAGATGGCGTTTTATCAGTATTTATATGTGGATTTAGTCCTAAATCATAACAAGCTTCTTTATTATTATAATCTCTAATTTTGTTACTATTATGTTGTAGAAATTGCCTATAAGCCCAATTACTATGAATGTTCTCTTGTTTTTGTATTCTCTTATTGATAACAGCCTCGGGTTGCCAAGAGGCATAATTTCTACCATCAGCCATAATAGGAGGAAAATTAAAATGTGTATTATTCGATGCAGAATAACAAGTACCCCAACTCATATTATAATAATGCTAGATAAAATAGTTATTATTATATTTATATTTCAAGCAATTGTAATAAAGATTGTTTTTTCATTTTACTACAATCACTCGCTAATCCTTTTTCAGTTACTATCTCTCTAAGTTTCTGAATAGAAAGTTTTTTATAATCTATTGTTTCTGTTTCATATTGTTTTGATTTATCTGTATCTATATCTTCAATTAAATCAGATTCTCCTAAATTAGATTCATTAACATTATTCATATTAATTGTTTTTAAATCAAAAGAAAAAGTTCTTAAATCACTTATAACCAATTTTTTATCACTTTCACTATTATTATCATTATCAGTATCATTATCAGTATCATTATCACTATCACTACTATCAATTTCATCTAGTTCATCTAGTTCATCTAGTTCGTTTAGTTCGTTTAGTTCGTTTAGTTCAATCACATTAAATTCGTTAAATTCTTTAATTTCGTGTAATTGTTCTAATTCATTTAAATTCTCATCTTCATCTTCATGTTCATTTAAATTTACATTTAGTATTTTAATGTTTTTATTACATATTGTTTTGTTATCATCTGCATCTTCATCTTCATCTTCATCTTCATCTTCATCTTCATCATCTTCATCTTCATCTTCATCTTCATCTTCATCTTCATCTTCATCATCATCTTCATCATCAGAAACATTTATCAAATCATTTGTTTCTATCTTTTTATTTAATTGTGTAAAAGATGATTGTGTAGACATTTGTTGGTTATTTACTTGTTGTGGACGATTCAATACGAAATTATTTATATACATTTTTGTTTGGTTTAGTTCATCGGTTAAAGAAGCTACAAGACTTAACATAGAAGTTATTTTATGTGTTTGGTCTCTTATTTTGCTTTCAAAATACACAATTAATCCTGATATAATCAATAATACTATTCCTAAACACATTAAAAAGGATGGATTAAATATTTCTAATATCATTATTACAAAATAATAATATTAAAATTACTGAATGAAAAACGAATATTATATTTTTATTCCACATTATATTTTTTATAACCCATTTGGATGTTTTCTAATAAAATCTCTATACCAAATAGCACTATATTTTGGAAATCTAGGTCTTTTAACTGGATCAGATAAAAAATCAACATAATTTAAACCAAAACGTGCATTATATGCTGTTGACCATTCAAAATTATCAATTAGTGCCCATGGAAAATATCCCATAAAATCAATACCAGTAATTTTAAGTGCCTCATTTATTGATTCTAAATAACTTTTATGATAAAAAATTCTTTCACAATCTTTTTTTGCATCTTCATATGTTGTAGATTCATTTTGATTTAACAAATCAACACCATTTTCAGTTATTATTAAAGGTATTGGCTTCAATGTACCATCAGGCATTTTAAGTACAATCCCTGTTCCTTTACCATTTCCATACTTTTTTTGTATCCACATTAAATTATTTTTAACAGCGAATGGTGTAATAAATAACCATGAAGATTGACTTGGTGGTCCAATTAGACATCCATCAGCAGCAGTAGGTGTACAATAATTTTGTTGGTCATATGTCCATCCTACGACGTTGGGAGGATATTTTTTTGCAAAAAAATATTGTGCACTATATGTATTCCAAAGAAATATATCAATGCTCCCTTGTATCATTTTAGATTCCTCCGGTGTAAACCGTGGTAATCTATCACCAACTAGTTTTATCATTATTTCTGGATAATCACCAAAAAATAATGGGTCCCAAAACCACCCACCCCAAAATTCTAAATTCCTTTCAGCAGCAGCAATATTTTCAGGATTTTTATTATATGGTTCTGCCCAATCTCTATTACAAACAAGCCCTATTTTTCCATTTTGATGTGAATATTTTTCTCTAAATACTTTTACAGCATGTGCATGTGCTAGCAATTGATTATGACCTGCAATATATTCTATACCAAAAGGACTTATTCCTTCTGCGTTACCCTGAGCAGGTGCATACCAATTATATTCATAACAATCAACCGAAGTAGTTTGTGGCTCATTAATAGTTGCCCAATGTTTAACTCTATCACCGAAATGTTTAAAACAAATATCTGCGTAATTCGCAAAGTCTGTTGCTATTTCTTTATTATTACATAACCATCCATTATATTCTTTTTGAAGTGCTAATGGTAAATCCCAATGATATAATGTAACTAATGGTGTAATATTATGTTTTAATAAATCATCTATTACCTTATTATAATGATCTATCCCTTTCTGATTAACTGTACCTTTACCATTTGGAAGTATTCGTGTCCAAGCAATAGAAAATCTATATGCCGTGCAACCCATGTTTTGTAAAAGTTTACGATCATCTTTGTATTGGTAATAAGAATTACATGCAATATTAGCTTTATAACCATCTTGTATAGCTCCTGATACATCTTGAAACGCATTCCAAATAGAAGGACCTTTACCGTCAGCATGAAATGCACCTTCTACTTGAAAAGCTGATGTTGATGCACCCCAAAGAAATGTAGCATCATTTTTATTATTTTTATTATTTTTTTCCCAGGTTTTCAGCTCATTTTCATAATACTCATTATCACAATCAAAATTATAATCACTAAAACAATATTTTTGTGTAGTTCCATTATTAGTCAAACTTGTGCTACATTTTAAATTTGGATTATTCGGTATTTTTAAATTACTAATAGCTAATTTATCAGATAATGTAGTAGCATTATTTATAGCTTCTGTGGGAGTATTGCCAGTTGCGGATGCAGATGAACTTGATGAAGTTGATGATGTTTGATTTCCATTTTTATCAATAGAGAGTGTTGCAATAGTTGTTGTTTTTCCTAAATATTTGTATTTTTTTACAACGTTATTTTTAAACGCAGGGGTTTTATCCATTATATAAATATATTTTATTTTATATTTTATTTTCTGTTATTTCAGTAGGATAACCCATGTTACGTAAAACATGAATACCGCCTTTTATTTCAGAAATACCTTCTTTAAGTAAATAAGAATAATTTATTTTATTGTTTGTTTTAATAGTTTCCATATGACAGTTTAAAATATTATTGTTTTTTTTTAGTTTTTTACAAAGTTTAAAAAAGTGTGTCGTTAATAAACAACTTACATTTTTATTCTTTATCAAATATTCCATCAACGACTTCGCACTTAGGACAGCTTCTTCTGGATTTGTTCCTGAATATAATTCATCAAACACACAAAAGTGCGTATCTTTTTTATTTGCATCTATATTATCTATAATTTCCTTACATCTTCTTGCCTCTGCTTGAAATAAACTATCTCTTCCTGATGTATCTGGAATATTTAAATAACAATGAAGATATTTAAAAGGTTTCACCTTGGCTGAATCATAACAACCACAACCGAATTGTTGAGTAAATATTAAATTAATTAAGACAGATTTTAGTAGTGTAGTCTTACCAGATGCGTTTGGACCAGATATAATGAAGTTTTTACTAAATTTTACAGTATTTTTAATAGGTGATGAATCTTTTAAAGAAGCATAATAACTGTTTTTTAATACTATTTTTTTATTATCTTCAATGAAATCGCAAAAATTAATTTTATTTTCCTTAATGTTACATATTAATCCATCTAAGCAACTGGTGAAGCCATGAAATCCAAAAGAATAAAAAATGGCTTTTTCATATATTTTTGAATCATTTAATTCATAAAAGCATTTCAATACATTTCCAATTTCAAAAATTTTTGAATAATTAGTGAATCTATATTCTGATATTTTTACCAATTTTTCTTTCATAGAAGTAAGAATCTTTATTTTATCACGTAATTGTTCATTAAAATCTGTATAACTAGATAATTTAGAGGAATAATATAAATAATTTTGCATTTTATCAATAGAATATTCTAGGTATTGTTTAATATCACTAAGATGTTTATGTATTTTTATCATATTATGATTAAATCTAATACAAACAAGTATATTTTGATATATTGTAAATAAATAAAATGCAGCGGATACTATTAAATACATTTTTTCATTTGCCGTTACATTATGAAACTGTGTAAACAATTTACCAATTGCATGATTTTCAGCCAACTGTTTTAAAATTTCAATATATTCATTTAAATTAACATCTAAACCCTTCAATTTTATAATAAAAAAAGGAATAATTAAAATAATAAAAGGAAGACAAAAAGAAACAATAGGTGAAAGTAAATTATAAATACTCATTAATTGTAAAAAATGTTCCGAATGATTCAGAAATTCTAACATTTTCCAGTCAATGTATTGATATTTTTCTTTAAATCCAGTATCTCCTTTTATTTCATTCCATATGTTAAGTATATTTTCATAATTTTTGTCTACATTTTCATAATTGTTGTCTTTGACTTTGTTGTCTTTGTCTTTATATTCTCTTAGAAATTCTTGATTTTCTTTTAAAAATGTTGTATCCGTAGTATAATATTCACACATTTGATTCATTATAACATTTGTAAATGGATTTTCTGTATTATTGATGTTAAAAATGTGACTGTATATTGGATTATTAGAGGCGTCTATTGTTTTAGCTAATTCTAAATCTGTTGATATATTTTTTTTTAAAGGCATTTTATCTTGATTGTAATAAATAGGTAATTTAAAACACGTATTTATATCATCCAAATTATATTCTTTCGTTTCGTTCTTATCTTCCATTGAGCTATTGTTATTGAAGTTATACATTAATTATAAATTAGAAATATAATTAATGGATTTTACGAGTTTAATAAGTTAAATAAGTTTTGTTTTTGTTTTCTATTTTCTATTAAATTTTCTATTAAATTTTTTGTAAAAATGCCAAATCACCAGGCATTTCTCTAATTTCACAACTATAATGCTCTTCTATTTGTTTCAATTTACCAATATCTCTACGCGTAATAAAATTAATTCCGACACCTTTTCTACCCCAACGACCACTACGTCCTATTCTATGTAAATAAGTATGCACACATTTAGGTATATCAAAATTAATTACTGTACTCACTTGTTGAATATCAATTCCTCGTGCAGTTACATTAGAAGAAATTAATACACGCGATTTTCCCATTTTAAATTCATTAAAAGCCAATTCTCTACTACTTTTTTCCATATTACTATGAATACAACAAACAGGAAACTCATCTTCTTTCATGGCTTCGTATAAATCTATAACACGTTTTACACTATTACAATAAATGATACACTGTGATACTGAAATAAATGAAAACAAATGTTTTAACGTAGCATATTTTTGTCTATCATCTTCCATGGCTACATAAAATTGACTAATGCCTTCCAAAGTAAGCATATCAGATTTTACTTCAATTTTTACAGGATTTCTCATAATTTTACTAATAATAGGATAAATATATTCTGGTAATGTTGCACTAAATAATGCAATTTGTATGTCATTATTCAAAAACTGTAAAATACTATAAACTTGGTCTTTAAATCCAGTGGAAAGCATTTCATCTGCTTCGTCCAATATAACTAATTTAATGTTTTTCGTTGTTATTTTATTACGTCGTAACATATCATTTATTTTTCCAGTACAACCACATATAATTTGGCTGTCATTTTTATTTGTAAAACTACCTAATTCATCAAAAGATAATCCACCATAAAATGTATTTATAGTTAATCCAGACATCATATTACCAATACTTTCCATTACTTTTGCTGTTTGACTAACTAATTCACGTGTAGGAGATAATACCAAAATTTGAGGTTTTTGTAGTGTTAAATCAATTAATTGTAATGCTCCAATTGTAAAAGTAGCTGTTTTACCTGTTCCTGATTGTGCTTGGGCAATAATATCTTTTTTTTGTATAATGGGAATAATTGCCTTTTTTTGAATAGGACTAGGTCTTTCAAATCCGTAAGCATATATTCCTCTTAATAAATCAGGTTTAATATCTAATTCATCCCATGATTCAAATTCATATGACGAATCATAAATATTTGTATCCGTTGTCACGATTTCCTCATTGTTTATCATATTATATATAAATATATAATTCTGTTTAAGTGTATTTTAAATTATTATAATAATAATTTATAAATAGAATATAAATATAATATAAATATAATATAAATATATTTACAAATAGAATACAAACAAGCAATATGACAGATATTAAAAAATATTCATTAACCGATTTTGATAATATTAAATTTGCTGGTTTTGATTATCTTCTAGATGCAGACATTATAAAAATTATATCCGAATTAGCATTACAGGTTGGATCGCCTGATTATGTAAAAACACCTAATTTTGCTAAAAAGGAAAATTTTAACAATAGTATAAATACAAATATAAATTCAAAGGATAATTATGGAATGAAAAGAAAAAGAGGTAATAGAAATAATGAAATGAATAATGATGCATACTGGGAAACATCACGTTCATTTCAACCTACAAAAATAGAAGATAAATCAAATAATTCACAATATATAGATAATATTAGAATGAATTTAAATAAGCTAACTGATAAAAATGTGTTAGAAATAAAGAATAAAATAATTCATGATATAGATAAAATTCTAGAAGAAAATAAAACAAAAGAAGAAATGAATAATATTAGTACAACTATCTTTGATATAGCATCCTTAAATCGTTTTTATTCAGAAATCTATGCAGATTTATATTCTACATTAATTAATAACTACGAAATATTTCGTGAGTTATTTGAAGAGAACTTGGTGATTTTTATGGATTTATTTGACCATATTGAATATATAGATCCGGCTGTTGATTATGATAAATTTTGTAAAATTAATAAAGATAATGAGAAAAGAAAGTCTTTGGCAGCTTTTTATAAAAATTTGAGTAAAAAGGGAATTATTCCAAAAGAAAAAATAATAGAAATAACCCAAAAGTTATTATTTATGATTTATATGTTTATTACGGAAGAAAATAAGAAAAATGAAGTAGATGAATTGATAGAAACAATCGCCATTTTATATGATAAAAACTTAGATGAAGAATATGATGATATAATGGTAGCAAATAATATTAGTATAAATGGATTCATAGAAAAACTATCACATAGTAAAGTGAAGGATTATAAGAGTTTAACAAACAAAACCATTTTTAAATGTATGGATTTAATTGAAATTTAATATTGTTTCCATAAAAATAATAAATAACAAAAAAGTAAATAATTTATTAAATATGATATATAACAAAATATGATATATAACAAAAGTTTTATTATATATTATACATTACATGTTATTGTTAATCATTTGTTTGGTTTGAAACGAACAAATTTGTTTTCATTACTAGTTAGAGGAAATTCATTTTCTGTTGTTATGAACTTGTCATCAATAAAATTATAAACATTTATAAAATTCCATGCTAAGAACCCATGAGATGTGTAAGGATTTAACAATTTCTCAGTATATATTTTTTGTATATCCATTGATATCTCAGAAAATGCATAATTGCTTATAAGAAAACTATTTTCTTTAATATTTTTAATACAATCTAAATCCATATAGTTTACATTATTAATGTTTAAATTTTCCAAATATTTTTGTTGTAGTAATAAAGGATAATATAAATCAAATATACTATATGATTTTATAGTAATATTAAATAAACTTGCCAAATTATAAATAAAAAAACATAATCCACCATAACCTCCACCGATCTCAACAATATCAATATTATTTAACATACAATCATTCATATAAGTTAGTATTAAAAAACTATGTAATATATATCTTAAATTTGTCGGTGAGCAACAAGTAAAATTATTAAAATTATATTTTATTGTATTTCCACATAAATCATTCTTATGACAAACCTCTACTAAATAGGTTTTATTTTCATTATAAATAGCGTTGAATCTATTTTGGATTTCAATTAAATATTCATTTCCTTGGTTTTCAGAAACGTGTTCTAAAATTCCACAATATTCAGGATTTCGTTTAAAAATCCAGTCATTAATATTCGTATCAAGAAAAGATTTTATATAATTTGTATAATTATCATACATTTATATAAAAAAATATTTTACATTTATATTTTAAACGAACAAAACTAAATAGTAAACAACAAAAACTAAATAGTAAACAACAAAAACTAATTAATAAAAAACAAAAAAATTTATTATAATAAAAATATTATATTAAAAATATAAATTATTATAATAAATAGAATGGTTTTATCAAAAATAAATAGTAATATAAGTTATCCTGAAATCAAAACATTGGACCCAGATGATTCCAATTTTGAAGCAGATATGTATCAAATATTAGCACATGGTGTAGATATAATTATTGCCATAGGACACGTAAAAAATACATTTGAAGAAGATGATATATTATACTATCCTATTTATTTAATTAAATCAAATGAATGTATCATGCAAATAGGTGTATATGAAATTTTGGCATCAGAAAGTTATAATTATACATACGCCAATGGTGATTTAAATATTGAAAAAAACAAAATAACCCCATTAATATATACTTTTGCTACGAAAGATTTATTATTAAAAGAGAGAATGGTTCCTGATATTTCGCTTGTTGTCAAAAACGGGGAAAAAGATAAAGATAAAGATAAAGAAGGAGAAGGTGAAAATGAAGATAATAAAGAAGGAAATAATGAAGAAAAAGGAGGGAAGGTATCTTATGAAATACCTGAAATTAGAAAAGATATATTTATATTAACATCAGGTGTAGCTATTCCGAAAGAATTAAAAGAAGAAACAGAAAAACGTGCAAAAGATTACAAAGAAAAATATCACGAAACAACCTCTGATAATTGGGTACAAAAATTTATGCAAAATACTAATTATAATCTAATTGATAATGAAGGTGGTGGAGATTGTTTATTTTCTACTATTAGAGATTCTTTTTCCAGTATAGCTCAACAAACGACTGTTGATAAATTGCGAAAAAAGGTTTCAGAAGAAGTAGATGATAAAGTATTTCAAAATTATAAAGACCAATATGATATATATCAAACCAGTATATTATCCGATACAAAAAAAATTAAAGAATTAGCTGCGGAACATGTTTTATTAAAAGAAAAATTCGCAAATTCCATAGATAGTAATGATGAAAAAAAAATCCTAGAAAATGCAAAAAAAATACAATCAGAACATGATAAACTGGTTGAAGAGAAAAAGGTGTCTGCCACTTTATTAAAAGATTTTAAATTTATGAAGGATGTTCATACATTGGAACAATTAAAGAAAAAAGTAAGAACCTGTGATTTTTGGGCTGATTTATGGACTATATCTACCATAGAGAAAATATTAAATGTTAAATTTATCATTTTATCAAGTGAATCATATAAAAATGGTGATATAAATATCTTACAATGTGGTGAAACAGACCCATTTCTTCAAAATAAGGGTATGTTTACACCTGAATTTTATATACTAGTAGATTATACAGGTACACATTATAAAACCGTAAGTTACAAAAACAAAATGATATTTAAATTTGCAGAAATACCATATGATATAAAAAAAATGATTGTAGACAAATGTATAGAAAAGAATGGTGGACCTTTTGCTATTATTCCAGATTTTGAAAAGTTCAAAAAAAAGATCAATAAAAAGAACTCTATATCAACTAACTCAAATAGCTATAATAGTTATGCTGCCACAAATAATGTAGAACAAGTACAAGAAGTAGATTATGAAGATTTAAATGAAGCAAAATTAAAAGGATTATATGATGATAATATAGTTTTCCAATTCTATTCAAAATCTACTGATAAATTACCAGGAAAAGGTGTAGGAGAACAAATTCCTAATAATAGATTAATAGACTTTAAAGAATTGGCATCTATGAAAGATTGGCGTAAAAAGTTATCTAATTTTTGGGTAGATGAAAAGCCTTTTACATTAGATAATCATAAATGGGCAAGTGTAGAACATTATTATCAGGCATCCAAGTTCAAAAAAAATCATCCCGAGTTTTATTTAAGTTTTTCATTAGATTCAGGAACAGAATTATCCAAAGACCCTTTGATGGCCAAAGCCGCAGGGGGGAAATCTGGTAAATATAAAGGCCAATTATTAAGACCTGTTCAAGTACAAATAGATCCAGATTTCTTTGGAAAAAGAAGTAAACAAGAGATGTATGATGCACAATACGCGAAATTTTCACAGATTATAGATGATAAGACAAAGGAGAATAAATTAAAAAAAATATTATTGGCTACGGGTAACGCGAAATTAACACATTTTAGTCGTGGAAAGCCAGCTGTTGTATTTGATGATTTAATGATTATTCGTGATAAATTAAAGCACGAATAATATTTATCTATTTTCTATTTTATCGGTTTTTTCTAGTTCTTGTATTTTTTCTAAATATAAAATCAAAAAACCCTTTATGTGTTTTTGAACGACTTCCCTTTCTGTATGAAAAGGGTTTATATGATTTTTTTACATAATGACCTTTTTTATGAAATACTTTATCCCCTTTTTTTGTGGTATAATTTTTTCTGCCTGGATGCGTTAAAGACATTGAACCTTTTTTTCCCATTTATAATATATTACAACAAAATAATATAATATTTTATTTAAAATTATTATATTTATTAATTTTGTTTTTTTTAAAATAGTATTAATTATTATATGGGAATTTCTTGGTATTCTATTGCTATTTCTTTACAAAGTGGGGGGGGGCTATTTTTAATGGATATTTTAGTGTAGATGATACTACTAATTTGGTTACCGCGTTTTATGAAACAATTAATGGTTCAACTGATTTTAATAATAGTATATTAGGTCCAAATCCTTTTCCACCTCCAAATGATTTTTACACAGCAGATAACACTTTTATATCGGGTTTTTTTAGTCCTGATGGTACAAATTTTACAAGCACAACATTACAAACTGCATATAATAGTAATATACCATATTATAATCTATATAAAGATAACACAGATAATACCCTTTTCCAGGAGGGCAATTTAACTAATAATATTATAATAATACCAATATTAGATCCTTCTTGTTTCAACGAAGGAACAAAAATTCTCACTTTAAATAAAGATTTAGAAGAAGAATATATTCCCATTGAGAATTTAAGAAAAGGAGATTTAGTAAAGAGTTATAAACACGGATACAGAAAAATAGATTTAATTGGTAAAAATATTATGATAAATAATCCAGAAAAATTTAATGAATGTATGTTTAAAATAGAAAAAACAGAAACAAATGGATTATTAGAAGATTTAATTCTTACTGGTGGACACTCATTATTAGTAGATGAACTAAGTGAAATAGAGAGAAATAAATATAAAGAACTAAATGTATGGGATACGGGTGAAGCATTAAAAATAGATGATAAGTATTTATTACTAGCAGGAGTGTCAGATAAATTTATAAAATTTGAAAATACCAATATTTATACTTATTATCAATTTGTTCTAGAAAATAATGGTAACGATGATGATCGATTTGGAGTATGGGCTAATGGTATTTTAACAGAAATTCCTTCCAAGAACCAATTTGTAAATCATAAATATACATTACTATAAATTTTTACAAATTGTTATAAATTAACATTTTTTTAAAATTATTTAAAAATATTAATTTTTCGTAAAATGTACAAAATTATTTTTTACATTAAAAATATCCCATAATACATGATGAACGTTTTAGTTGCTTTGCTAATTTAAATGATGTAACGCATACATCCACTAATTTATCTACTTGGTCTAGTAAATTCTTTTCATTACTTATTTTAATTTTTTTATCCTGAACTAAAACATGAATCATTAGCTTTACAAATGATCCACACATTTCAGAAAATATAATAACATTCCATTTAATTTGAGGTAATGTAAAAGTTATTTCGTACAATTTATGAAGCAACAAAATAATATCAGGTATATCATTTGAATCTATTTTATCGTCTTTGATTATATTCATCATTGTTGATTCAAACTCAGAAAAGAAATCAGGATATTTCTTTATAATAACAAGTAACAAATCAATGTTTGACTGAGATAATATAATCTTATATTTTTTTATATCATATGGTGAAATTGCATATTGTAAAATATCAATAAAAGGGACAAATTTAGATTTTATTTCTTCATCCAATATAACTTCGTCTTGATTTGTAGGTAATTCTGTAACCTTATCTTGAAAAACAGATTCTATTTCGTTCATTTTCATCTCTTCTGATTTGGTTTCTTCTACTAGTTCTACTTCTACTTCTACTACTTCTTCCACTAAGTCTTCTCCCACTAATGTTTCTTCGTCTGTTTTGATCTCTAATTTATTATCCATTTTATATAATATAATATAATATTTTATTTTTATTTTGTTTTACCTAATAAATATATAAATATATAAATATATATTATTAACACAAATATAATGAAACTTTCCAAAAAAAGCAAACTATTAATGAAATTTATAAATGACACAAAATATGTAGATTCAATAGAGGCAAATAAAAAAACAGAGTCTATTTTATCCGAATTATATAATGATATTTTAAAAGCTTATCAACATCTTTTATATGTAAAAAACACAAATGAATCTTTTTACAACATTCAAATAAAAAATATACAAACAGCTTCTCAAATTACAAAACCTAAACAGTTTAATAGTAATAGTTTTCCACTTGACATAAGAACCCATATTGATAATATGTCTTTTTCAGAATTATCTTACACCTTTTCTCTCTTCAACAAAAACATTAAACTAATTTTTATATTGGAAGAAGTGAATATTGAGAATAAAATAAAAACTTATAACAAATATGTAGATTCTATTATCATGTGGGTATATATTTTAAATGAATACGCTTCCAAATTATGTGCTAAATCACTTACCACTTATTTTTACTTTACATCCTTAGAAAAGAAAACTCCTGAATCAGATATTTCTATATTAGATGAGATTCATATAAATACAGCATTTACTAGAACATGTCAAGAAGATGCAGAAATTGTTATTTATAGAAAAGAAGAGTGGTTTAAAGTTTTTATGCATGAAACATTTCATACGTTTGGACTTGATTTTTCAGATATGAATACGAATAGTTGTACAAATAAAATTCTCAATATTTTTCCTGTAAATTCAGAAGTTAATTTATATGAGTCTTATGCGGAATTCTGGGCGGAAATAATGAATGCATTGTTTTGTAGTTTTTTACATTTGAAAAAAAAGGATGATATAGAAACCTTTATTAAAAATGCCGATCTATTTATTCATCATGAACGTAGTCATAGTTTCTTGCAATTGGTAAAAATAATACATTTTATGGGTTTAAAATATAAAGATCTTTATAAAAAAAATTCGTCTAGTCAGATTTTGAGAGAAACATTATATAAGGAAAAGACTAACGTATTATCATATTATATTATAAAGACAATATTAATGAATAATTATCAAGGATTTTTATACTGGTGCAAGACTAATAATAACACTTTATTACAATTCAGAAAAAGTCCTATAAATATAGATAATTATTGTAAATTTATTGAAAAAAATTATAAAACAACATCTATGTTAGAGAATATAGAGAGAACCGAAAAATTATTTGAATTCATAAAAAGTAAAAATATAAAGAATGTAAAGAATGTAAATAATTTAGAAATTGAAAAAAATATATACAAATTTATAAATACAAATTTACGTATGAGTGTATGTGAAATGGGTTAATAATTAGGTAAACTAATTAGATAAATCAATTAAATAATATATGAAACTTTATCTCCTAACACACTATGCATACTTCTAAATAATAAAAAGGTTTCGTCTTTTGAAAAATCCGGATAATGGTTAAATGGAACTAAACATTTTTTTGACCATCTAAGCTGTTTGATTTTTTCATTTATATCACAATTAACATTTTGTTTATTCAAAATTTTAATTTGAAAGCCGCCTTCACAACGGTCCAATATTTCCAAAGGTGGATCATTTTCTGGTTTAGTTGCATTATAAAATTCTAAAATCTTACTACGCATTTCTTTTGTAATAATATCAACTGTTACACAAATAGACATGATTATAATAAATGGAATATAAACAACAAAACAAATATATTTATATTCAATTTTTTATTTTATTTATTTTGTTTATTTTTATAATACAGTTATTAGATAAATTAGATAAATTATAAAATAAAATTGATTGTTAGAATGTTTATAAATAGATAAACAAAAGACGACATTCAAAAATATATGGGAATAAAAAATTTAAATAGGTTTTTAAGAACAGAATGTAAAGATTCCATCAAAATAGTACACTTATCCGAATTATCAGGGAAAAAAATCGTCATTGATATAAGTATTTATTTATTTAAATTTGTATCAGATGGTGGATTAATTGAGAATATGTATCTCATGTTATCTATATTTAGACATTATAATATAACACCTATATTTATATTTGATGGAAAAATACCAGCTGAAAAAAAAGAACTACTACAAAAACGTAGAGAAGATAAAATAGATGCTGAAAAAGAATATCAAGCATTGAAAACAAAATTAGAAATAAATGAATCAATGGATGATTGTGAAAAACAAGAAATACATAGTCATATGGATGTATTAAAGAAAAAATTTATTTATATCCATAAGACGGATTTTGAAAATGTAAAAAAACTAATTAATGCATTTGGTGCTACCTATTATGATGCACCCGGCGAAGCAGATGAATTATGTGCCTTTTTAACAATAAAAGGGAAAGTATGGGCGTGTTTAAGCGAAGATATGGATATGTTTGTTTATGGATGTACACGTGTAATTAGATATTTAAGTCTATTAAATCATACAATAGTATTATATCAACAAAAAGAAATCCTAGATCATTTAAGAATCAGTCAGAAAGAATTTACTGAAATATGTGTTTTATCTGGAACAGATTATAATATTTATAATGAAAATAATCTATCATTAAATAATATACTAAAATTATTTAAAAAATATAAAAAAAAGAAAGATGAGTCTAGTTTTTATGAATGGTTGATGAAAACTACACATTATATTAAAGATTATGAACTTTTGATAAAAATAAATAGTATGTTTAATATGGAAGCAAATGAACATCTAGATGAATGGAAAGTATTTGAAAAAATAAAACTAGGAAATGGAAAAATAATGATGGAGGATATAAAATGTATTTTAAAAGAAGATGGATTTGTTTTTCCTGAAAAATAATTATATTATGTGTGTAATTATTTTTACATTAAAATATAAATAAAAATACATATAATAAAAAATGCTGGATTTATATAATCAAAAATATGATAGACAAACGCTGAAAAAAAACATATATTCTATTAGTTTATTAGATATACTAAAAACGCAAAAGATTGATGCCAATTTTGCTGTTCGTTATATTCTAAATAATATTTATCAATTATCAAAAGAAAAAGAAAAAATCACTCTTGATACTGTATTATATTATCAACCACATATTAAAAATTTTGAAATAGTTAATGAAATGATAATATATGATTCAGGTTGTGATAGCATGTAAGACTATGAAACATGTGCCCTCAAAAAATAAATTATTTAGTACTTTTTGTACTATATAATTTTTTATTTATGATTTTTTATTTATAATTTTTTATTTATAATTTTTTATTTATGATTTTTTATTTATAATTTTTTATTTTATACAAATTTTTTATTTTATACAAATTTTTTATTTTTTAAATATTTAAGCGGTCGCAACCTCAGGCTTGGATGCCTTGGCAAAATGAGGTGACATATATCTTTGAAGATTAAAATAAGTGAGCTCATCCTCCTTTTTAAGCTTCAATAGGGTAGAAAGCTTGGCATCAGGGTTAATCTTTCTTCCATTAGAGGTATCTTGAAGATTATGCGAGCGAATATACTTATTAATATCTCTTGTGACCTCTGTTCGTGCCATCTCAGAACCACTTGGCTTATCCAAAAACTTGGCAAGCTCATCAGAGATAAGAGTAGGCTTTACAAAACCAGAAGGGGCACGTGTTCCTGATCGCTTCTTGCGCTTAGATGACTGCTTTTGTGCAGTTTTAAGATCGCGCAACATCTTCTTTTCAAGTGCACGATAATCAGACTTCAAAGATGAAATCATACTATTAAGAAGTTGCAACTTGGCAACAAAATCATTTGAAAGTTCGGTGACAGCAGCGTCAGTCTCACAAACATTTTCAACAACAACTTCTTTGGATTCCTCAACAACCGGGACAACAGGTGCAACAGATACAACTGGCTTAGCAGGAGTCTTTGCCTTAGTAACCTTCTTTGAAGATTCAGTAACAACAGGAGCGGTAACAACAACAGGAGTGGTAACAACAGGAGCAACAGAGTCAGTCACAGATTTAGTAGTAGTCTTACTTCTAGCCATCTTATTATACTATATCTAAATAAATACTTTTTAAGCTATTTAACGCAAATAATATATTGTTACGATATTATGATATAATACAAATTTATTTATTGTAAATTTTCCTAAATAACTTGCTATTTTTTATTTTATTTTTATTTTTTGTATTTTTACTAATTATACTTACCAAAAAATAAAAAACTAATAAACTAAAAACTAATAAACTAACAAACAGATTGATAAAGCCATGGTAATGCCAATGCGGCAGGTTCACTAACTAATGTTAAGGCAGATAATACAAAATAACCTCCTAATGATTTACTATCAGCATCTATTCCGCTATTTGTCAATTTTTCTAGTATAGTCAATATTTTTATTTGAAGTTGAATAGTATTTTCCTCCAAATGTATAAATTGTGCATTTATAAATGGTTCTCCATAAGGAGGACAAACATTTCGTTTTGTTTCCATAGGCAATTGAGCACGATAATTCCAAATGTCTGATAATTCTCTTATAAATTTCGTTAATTTACTTCTATTTAAAGAGAGAAACCATGATGGTTCACTGTAATGACCAATATTTTGAAAAAGGGTTAAACATCGTAATTCAATTGTTTTTGTTTCTGAAAATACAACTGGTTCGTCTTCAATAATCAGATTAACTTTTTTGTTTAACATTTTACTTAATTTCATAATTTTTTTAACATTATGTATTACATATTCAGGCATATTTGCACGGTTATAAGGGTTCATTATATTTATTTTATTTTTACTATGACTATCATTGCTTTTTAAATATAAATTATATAAAGAAGCTATATCAAAACCATATACAAAATCGTCCAAATCTTTATAACTAATAAACTGATAAAATGATATTTCATTTATTGGTTCCATAGTTACAAAGTCACAATTATTTGTACATAATTCACGTTTAAACCATGCAGGTCCATGTAAAGAATTATATGTTCGCTGTAATTGTCCTCTATATCTTTTTTGTATTTTTGTTACATAATGGGATAAATAAAGAAAGGTAAATATTCTGGACATAAGTTGGTTTTTATTGCCCGTAATTTTTAATTTATATTTTTTGGCAATTATTTTTAATTGTTGAACATTATAGTTAAATTGTGTAATTGATTTATAGTCATTTACTGATGGAATAATAATATCTTCATCTTTCATTTTCTCTTGTTTACTTACTATTGGGATCATTTTTTCAATACGTGAAGTATACATTTTATTAAAGTCCTCAATCATACTTGTGTTTAAAATGTATTTTTTGGCTGTCATACCTTTTATATTATATATACATAATTTCTTTTTGAATCCTTTTGTATGATTTAATTTATATTTTTTTTTATAATTCGTCGTGTAAAAATGCTGTGCATTATGTATTGAAAAATGATAATTTTTGTAAATATAAATATAAAAATACTTATAACAATCTGTTCTTTTACATTATTTATATGTATAAAACATAATTATACATATAACTCGTAAATAATATTATATATTACACCACAATAGACCATAACACGTAAGCTGATTTATATATTTAAAAAAAAATTGATTTAAAGATAAATGATGTATATAAATCATACTAGTATAACATGGCTGACACAATCATTGACGGAACTAATATTAACACTGACGTATTTTCATACTCTGCTCCCAAGGCACACTCTTCGGGTGGTAAAGTAGTGAATTTATATAATAAATATAGTAAAGAGTCGCTTACTATTTCTACACCATTATTACTTACATGGGGTGCTCAGGAAAGCAAGGACCAACAAGGTAATGCATTAGGTAAATGGACGATGAGTTTACAATTTCCTGGCTCTGAATATCCTAATCCTGATGGTGAAGCCTTTTTACAAAATATTCGTAAATTGGAGGCAAAGGTAAAGGCTGATGCAATGGTTTATTCAAAGGATTGGTTTGGTAAAACTATTACAAGTGCCGAAGTAATGGATGAGAAATTTAATGTATTATTAAGACATCCAAAGATTAAGGGTACACAAGAGCCTGATCTAAGTAAAGCACCTACTATGACAATTAAGTTACCTTGTTGGAGTGGTGTATGGAAGTCAGAAATTTATGATGAAGATGGTGAGCCGCTTTATGTAAATGGAAAGACAAATACGCATTTGAATCCACTAGAATTTTTAAAGTCAAAGACACATGTTATTTGTTTGATTCAGTGCGGTGGTTTGTGGTTTGTAAATGGTAAGGTATCTATTACATGGAATTTAAAACAAGCAATCGTTCAGAAGTCTAGGTCTTCTATGGAAGGACAATGTTTACTAAGACCAAAGGCGACAGATAGAGAAAAATTAAAAACAATGCCAGTTAGTGAGGATTTTGTAGACCCTGATGGTGCGATTTCTGCAACAGTTGAAGATAGTGATGAAGAAGAGGACGAGCCTGTTGTTACAGTAGTACAAGCACCAGTACCTGTTCAAGTACAGGTACCAGCAGTTGTCGTAGCACAAGAAGAAGCAGTAGAAGAAATTAAGAAGAAGCGTATTATTACAAAGAAGAAGGTGGTTTAAGCGTAAATAATAAATTTTTAGAATAGAATCAATATAATTACATAAAATACATTAAATTTTATAGCGTAGAATTTATAGCGTAGAATTTATAGCGTAGAATTTATAGCGTAGAATCATATTAAATAATTTAAAAATTATTTAATAAATAGTTCAAATACTTTTTTATTATGAATGAATTTTTTGTTATATATCAAATAGATCAAATATTATTTTTACAATAATATCAGCTCGTTCTGAAATATCATATATATCATTTTTAATTTGTGAAATACCCTTGTTTTTTATTCTATAATATTGTTCTCTCTTCATATATAATTCTGAAATAGGAATAAAAAATTCTTTTTTGCCTACATGAATTTCTATGCTTTTATTTTCAAGTATTAGATTTGAAATATTTTGAACTGAGATTGAGACATGTGTCTCTACATGAATATTATTATCATCATCTATTTTTATATTTTCTTTTAATTCAGGTTCACATATTACTATTATTTCATTATCAGAAGTATCAAAGTATACTTCATTATGCCATAAAGGAACTATATAAAGATTATCTTTAACATATAATTTATATATATTATTATCCATAAGGTCATCTATATTAGGATTCAATTTGTATACTAATGCATTATCATATTTATTTAAAACCATTTGATGAATCGTTTCTAATAATTCTTGGGATAAATGAAGAATAGAACGATGATTAGAGAGAAAGTTATAAATATATGTACATGTTTCTTTATCTATATTATCAAACAATCGTAAAGATACTTTTTTACATCCATATACAATTTCTGTTACTATATTTAAAACAATATCATTATAGTTTCTCTCTAAGATTGTTTTCATAAAGACTTTTAAAATATCCATATAGAGAGAAGAGGTTTCAGATTCAGATTCATATTTTTCCTCTTTTGTTTCTGTAAAATTATTTGTATTGAACTGTTCATACTGTTTCAATTCTTTCTGTAAATATTGATAAGCTTCTTGGATTTTTTGAAATTTTTGCGTAGACTCTTCTGTATTTCCACATTTATCTGGATGATTTAATAATGCCAATTTTCTGTATTGTTTTTTCAATAAAGCAATGTTTATTTCATTGTAACAAATATTAGAATGATTAAGCTCCATAATTTCAAATGCTTCTTTTAAATTCATTGTAGAGTAATGTTTATAAACTTTAAGTAAAATTTTATTATAAACAATTATGTAAAATATAAAATATAAATATTATATATAATGTCTATTCGTACAAGTGCAATTTTTTATAGAAGAGGTATACCTAATAGATATAATAATTTTGCGTTTGTTTCACAAGCAAATAATGCAGTAGTTGTTCCTATGCATAAGTATTTGAAAGGATATCAGTTTTATAATAGAAATATATCAAATCAAAATGCTTATAAAGGAATATTTCCGTGGAATAATAATTAAATATGAAATTAACTATATATAATGTTATTTATATAGAGTGTATTTTTGAAATTAAATAAAATAAATAATTCTCTAAATGAAATATAGGCCGATAGTTATTATTATAATATTGAAAAAAACGATAAGTATGAATCATTATATCCGCCATTTCTGCTCTTTTAATTTTTTTTTCGTTTATTAAAGTTGAGAGAATATACCATATGCAATTTGTTATATCTAAATTATAAATAAAAATATCATATAATAAATCTCTTAATTTTAAAAACTCAATATCTTCAAAATGTAAAATATTATTAAGTATTTTATCTACTATTATTTTATGAATTTGTATAATTTGAACATTATTATGTTTTAATAATTTATTATTATAGATTGATTCCATTTTTATATCTTTTATTTTTTTCTTATTAAAACAATTCATATAATTTGTCTTTGAAGCACGTTGTATGTTTACAATTTCACAACAATTTAAAATATTATCTGGAATAAAACTAATCTCATTCGTAATAATAATAAATTTAATATCTACCGAAAGCCCAAAATTTTGCTGCATATAACTATAAAAAATTTCTAATAATTCATTTTGAATATCCTGAAAATTTTTGCATAGGATAATTCCAGATTTTTCTGATTTGGTAGATAAAATATCAATAATTTGTTGATAAATATCATACCAAAGCATCTTTGAATTACAACCGAGTAGTGACATATCAATTTCATAATGTATGTCACTAATTTTGAAAAAATATTGTTGTTTATTATACAAAACACTTATTTTTTTTTCATATTTTAATCCACTGTTACTATATTTTTTAATTGATTTTAATATTTGTGTGTATTTACCAACACCACTCGGACCATAAAATATTAAATTAGTTAGTTGATTAATTTTTTTTGGAAATTTATCAAATAAAACTTCTAATTTTGGATGTAAATTGTTATTTAAATTTTCAACTATATATTCATCAAAATGTGTTTCATAATATTTCATTATTATTAGTAATAACTATTTTTTATTTATATTA